>Ga0209390_10005358_pt1 | contig 18239 bp, 11 predicted proteins | sample BON01_FD_187212 | JGI IMG/M metagenome (GOLD analysis project Ga0209390, IMG submission 187212) | Freshwater microbial communities from Lake Bonney liftoff mats and glacier meltwater in Antarctica - BON-01 (SPAdes) (version 2) | ecosystem: Environmental > Aquatic > Freshwater > Ice > Glacier...
GGGGGGGGGGGGGGGCCGTTGGCGTGTTGGCGTTGGCGTCGGCGTTTTTTTGTGGTTTCCCGGCGTTGGGGCGACATTCGGCAGCAGCGGCGCGCGGGTTGCGGCGGCAGTGTGTGTATTGGCGTTTTGAGTCCCGGAGGGGGAGGGAGCAGAGGGCGCGTGTATTTACGTGCGTCGTGGGGGGGGGACCGGGCGGACACGAGGGGCGAGCGAGAGCGGCTTTCATCGCCGCCGCCGCAGGCGTCGCGCGCGCCCGAGAGAGAGGGTGGGGGCGCCGCGCCTGTTCCGTTTCGGGGCACAGCAGCACTTCTGGCAGCTCCGGCGACCCGTCGCGGGCGCGCGCGTGTGGACGCGACGACACGCCAGCGCATGTGCGTGCCCGCGGCTCGCCCAAGCGGCGTGTCGCGGTTGAGGTTTGAAAGGGAAAGAGGACTCTCTCTTTCTCTCTTTCCGAGCGCAGCAACGCCTAACGGCTCCCGCACGCGCGCAAGCTGCTTCCCGGGACTCACCCGCTGTCGCCCAGCAGGATGACCTTGAGGAGGCGGCGCCGGCGGCCCGTCGCGGGCGCCATGACACTGTCTCGTTCTTTTTGATGGAGAGAGGGGTCGGTGATCGGTCGTCTCCCGCGCCCGCCTGCTGCTGCTGCTGCTTCACAAACGACTAAAGCAAGGTCGCAGGGATCAGGTGATGTGTGCGTTACTGTTGGCGTGGTGACCTGTGGTGCAGGAGGTGCTTTTTGTTGAGGATAAAAAGAGGGCGCCGACGAGGCGCCCAAAGAAGCGAGCGCCGAGCGTCGTCCGAGGGATGCCGAATTTTGACTCTCGCAAAGAGCCCCTCTCCTCCGACCCCTTTCCCTCCCTCTGCTTGCAGCCTCCGGTGCCCACGCACACGCACACGCACACGCAGACGAGCCTAGACGACCTCTCCGACAGTCCCGCCGCCAAGCGTATCCTCGACCGCCTATAAAAGGCTGGAGAAAGGTTTTTCGTCGGCGGCGGAGTGACGACGAAAGGAGGGCCGACCGAAAACAGAAAAAAAAAATTGGTTCGCGCCAAAAAACAAACCCCTGGATCAACACGCGAGACGCGCGACAGCGCCGCCGCCGCCGCCGAGGGATGCGCCGAGCGCGGTCGCCCTCGGCCGGTCGCGGCCGCAGCCGCGGGCGCCCGCGCCGCCGCTCGCGCAGCAACTCGCGCTCCCCGCCGCCGCTGCCGCCGCCGCCGCCGCCGCCGCGCCGCGCCAGCCCATGCTACGGCCGCATGGCGATGGGCGGGGGGGAGCGGGGGACGGGCGGGGGGGGGCGTGCCGCGGGGCCCCGCAGGGCAGCAAGCCGCAGCGCGAGCCGCGGCAGCAGCGCGAGCCGCGACAGCGTCCGACGCAGCCGCAGCCGCGGGCGCAGGTGCGGCAGCCGGGGGGGCAGCAGCAGAAGCAGCAGCCGGAGCAGCAGCAGGAGCAGCGGCCACGGCCGCGGCCGCCGGCGCAGGCGCCAGCGCAGCCTCAGCCGCAGCCGCAGCAGCAGCAGCGAGAGCCGGGGCAGGCGCCGGAGCCGGAGCAGCAGCCGCGGGCGCGGGCGCCGGCGCTGGACCTCCCGCCCCCGCCCCCGCTCCGAGAGCGGCTGCCGCCCGTTTCCGACGACCGGCGCCCCGACCGCCCACGCGCGGCGCGCCCCTCAGCAGACGCCAGGGGGGAGGAACAGCTTCCGCCTGCTCTGCGCGTCCGTCGGCGGCCTGCCGCGCCACATGCGCGACTGTGACGTCCTGCGCGTCTTTCGCGGCCGTGGGCACGCGGGCGCGCTGCAGGCGCAGGTGGAGCGAGGGCCGCCGCCGCCGCCGCCGCGCGCCTCTGATCTCGGGCGCAGGTTCGTCCGCTTTGTTTTTTTCTCGTCGTCGCTTTGTTTCTCGTTGTTGTTGTAGTTGTTGTTGGGACGAGGAACGATCGAGCGACACATCGAGCGACGCGCGCTCAGGCGGCCGGCGGACCGATCGCTCGCTTGCCGCGCGCCGCTCAGAATCGCGTCTCTCTCTCTTCTTCTCTCGCCGCTCGCCAGCCCGACACAGCCCGCGCTCAGAAACTCGCCTGCTCCACCAAAAACACACAACACTCGAACAGCCGTGGCGTCGCCCTCGTGCTCTTTGCCTCGGAAGCGGGATTGGATCACGCGGTGCGGGACATGGACCGGGCGGTCGTGGGGGGCAGGCGCCTCAAAGTTCGGCCTTCTGTCCCCTGGCAGCAGCGCGCGGCGGCGGCGGGGGGCGCGACGAGCCGCCGCGCCCAGCAGCGCGCCCGGCAGCGCGCGCGCGGGGCGAGGCCGGCCCCGGCCCTCCTGCCGCCGCCGCCGCCGCCACGGGCGCCCCACTTCTCATCCGCCCGTGACGACGACGGCGGCGAGGACGAGGGCGGCGGCGACGACGACGGCGACGACCAGAGCGCCCCCCGAGGCGCCGCCGCCGCCGCCGCCGCCTTCCCCGTCCGCGACTCGGAGGGGCGGCGCGTCCGTCAGGCAGCGCGACCGACGCTGTTTCCCTCGCGCGAGGCGCAGGCGGCCGCGGGGGCGGAGGCCGCGGCGACGCCGTCCGAGCGAGAGCGGCCGCGCGAGGCGCCGTGGTGGGCGGCGCGCGAGCCCGACGCGCAGGCGCCGCTGCAGCTGCCGTCGTTCCCGACGCTGATGCCGCGCTTCGGCGGCGGGTGGGTGCTCGCGCCGGCGGGCGCGGTCCTGCTGCCGCTGCCGCCCGGGTTTCGCTTGCCGCCGTCGTCGGTGCCCCCGCCGTCGCTGCCCGAGGACAAGCAGAGCCCGCCTCCGCTGCCGGCGGAGGAGGAGGACCAAGGATCGCCGCCGCCGCCGCCGCCGCCCGAGGAGGAGCAGGGCTCGCCGCCGCTCCCAGAGGAGGTTCAAGACTTTCTGCCGCTGCCGCCATCGCCGCCGCCGCCGCAGGAGGTGCAAGAAACGTCGCCGCCGCCGCCACCGCCGCCGCTGCCCGAGGAGGAGCCGCAAGAATCGCCGCCGCCGCCGCCGCCGCCGCCGCCGCCGCCGCCTGTGCCGTCGCGGCCGTCCGCGCACCTCCGCGCGCAGCAGCAGCGGCAGCAGCGGGCGATCCAGTTCTTCTACGCCCCGGATGGTTGACATCGGGAGTAGCACGTAGCGCTGCAGAGGCAGGCGGGCGCACGATGTGTGAAACATAGAGAGAAACGCAGAGAGGCGCGTGAGCGCAAGGAGGGACGACAACAGCGGCTTGCGGGCAAGCGAGCGAGCGAGCGACGGCGCGGGCGCCTCTTTGGCTGTCGGCTCGTCGTTCGTCCGATGGTGGACCTATGTGCGCTCCTCGCGCGCCTGCGCCCCACAGCCACAAACCTGTCAAAAGTAGACGTCACTGCATCAACAGTCCGACCTCTGCATTACCAGGTCGCAAGGGGGCAACGATGGCAGCGACGACGCTTCAAACGAGGGGCGACGAAGCGAGCGCCGAGCGCGCTCGCTCGAGCAGCTGGCGGATTTCTGCTTGTTTGAGACCTCCCTGTACTTGCAACTCCACACAAGCAAACGGACTACTTGAACACCTTTCCAACAGTTTGACAACAGGCGTATCCGCGACCGCCTTTAGAGGCCGGAGAGAGAATCGATTGGCGGGTCTATGACGAAAGAAGGGACCCCTGCAAAAAATTTCATCCCCCTTTCCCCTCGATCGGCGCGAGACGCGCGTCAAGCGCCGCCCGCCGAGGATGCGCCGAGCGCGGTCGCCCTCAGTTGGCCGCAGCCGCGGGCGCGCGCGCAGCCGCCGGCGCAGCAACTCCCGCTCGCGCTCCCCGCCGCCGCGGCGCCGCGCCAGCCCGAGCTACGGGGGCGCCAGCGACAGCGGCAGCAGCGACAGCCGGAGCAGCAGCAGGAGCAGCAGCAGCGCTCGCCGCTGCGGGCGCAGGCGCGGGCGCAGGCGCCAGCGCAGCCCCAGCGTCAGCCGCAGCGGCAGCAGCGGCAGCCGGGGCCGCAGCCGAAGCAGCAGCCGGAGCGGCAGCAGCATCCGCGGGCGCGGGCGCCGGCGCTGGTACGAAGACACAAGCAGCAGCAGCAACTCCCGCCCCCGCTCCCGCTCCCGCTCCCGCTCCCGCTCCCGCTCCCGCTCCCGCCCCCGCTCCCGCCCCCGCTCCCGCTCCCGCTCCCGCTCCCGCTCCCGCTCCCGCTCCCGCCCCCGCTCCCGCCCCCGCTCCCGCCCCCGCTCCCGCTCCCGCTCCCGCTCCCGCTCCCGCTCCCGCTCCCGCTCCCGCTCCCGCTCCCGCTCCCGCTCCCGCTCCCGCTCCCGCTCCCGCTCCCGCTCCGGAAGCGGCGGCGGCCCCCGCCGCGCTCTCCGGGCGAGCCACGGCGGCGGCGGCCTCGGCAGCAGCGACGCCGGCCGCCCCCGTCCGGGGGTCCCCTCGATCTTCGCGCTCGAGCCGGCCCCCGAGGGCTGCTTCCGCGCCTTTGTCGGCGGCGTGCCGCGCGACATGACCGACCTCGAGCTCCTGGCGGCCCTCCGGCGCCGCGGCCACAACGGCGCGCTGCGGGCGCAGGTGGCGCGCGAGCCGCTGCCGCCGCCGCCGCGCGCCACTGAGCTCGGGCGAAGGTGGGCTTTTCCCGGTTTTCCCGCCGTTTTTTCTCACAGTCGCCGGTTTTGTGCTGTCGGTCGTTTCTTGGCGTAGTTGTTTGCTGCGCGGGACAGGGCGATTCGAGCGCATCCGGCGACGCGCGCGCTCTCGCCGAGCCGACGGATCGGTCGACCGCTCCGCTGCCGCCGACGCCGCCGCACGCCAATCGATCTCTCGTCCCGCTGTTTCTTTTTCTCCGCCCGGCCGCCCGCCCTAAAAAAAACTCGCCCGCCCCCCCGCAACACAAACACCTCTCGACAGCCGCGGCTTTGCCTACGTGCTCTTCGCCACGGGCGCGGACATGGCGCGCGCCGTGCGCGAGCTGGACCACGCGGTCCTGGCGGGTAGGGTCATCTGCGTGCGGGCGGCGATGACGTGGGCGGAGGAAGGGCGGCAGCGAGCGCGGCGAATGGCGGCGGCCGCGGCGCGGCTCGCCTGGCAGGGCGAGTGGGAGCGGGCGGGCCTGGCGGGGCCGGCGCCGGCCCTCCTGCTGCCGCCGCCGCCGCGGGCGCCCTACTTTTTTGCCTGCGATGACGGCGGCGAGGACGAGGGCGGCGACGACGACGACGACGACCAGGACGCCCCTCGAGGCGCCGCCGCCGCCGCCGCTGCCTCCGTTCGCGACTCGTTTGGCTCGTCCGTGGGTAGGCAGCGCGTTCAAGCAGCGCAACCGGCGAAGGCCGAAGCGCAGGCCGCGGCGACGCCGCCCGAGCGCGGGGTCCGCGCGCGCGACGAGGGCGCCGCCGCCGCTGCCGCCGCTGCCGCCGCCGCCGCCGCCGCCGCCGCCGCCAGGCGCGCGCTCGTCCGCGAGGCGGCCCCCTTGCGCGCCCTCGGCGGACAGGGCGCGCCGAGTGACGCCGAGACTGCGCGCCCTGGCTCGGACGGCCCGGCCTCCTCCTCCGCGATGCACGGGCTCGGGCTCGAGCACGCGTTGCACGGGAGCGCGCTCGCCGGCGGCCGCATCGAGCGGGAGCAGCAGCGGCGGCGGCGGGTGGCGCAGCAGCAGCGGCGGCGCGAGGCGCCGTGGTGGGCGGCGCGCGAGCCCGAGCCGCAGACGCCGCTGCAGCTGCCGCCCGGCGCGGTTCTGCCGCGCTACGGCGGCGGGTGGGTGCGCGCGCCGCCGGGCGCGGCTCTGCTGCCGCTGCCGCCTGGGTTTCCCTTGCCGCCGCCGCCACTGCCGCTGCCGCCGCTGCCGCCGCCACCGCTGCCGCCGCTGCCACTGCCGCTGCCGCCACTGCCGCTGCCGCCACTGCCGCCGCCGCCGCTGCCGCCGCCGCCGCTGCCGCCGACAGGGCCCGGCGACGCGCCGCCCCCACCGCTGCCGCCGCCTCCGCCCGAGAAGGGGCCGCACCCGCCGCCGCCGCCGCCGCCGCCGCCACGACCGCCACCGCGACCGCTACCGCGGCCGCCCCCGCTGTCCGAGGAGGGAGCGCAGGGCCCGTCGCCGCTGCTGCCGCCGCCGGTGTCGTCGCGGCCGTCCGCGCACCTCCGGGCGCAGCAGCAGCAGCGGGGGATCCGGTTCTTCTACGCCCCGGACGGGTGAACCTCGGTTGGTGGCAACTAGTCGCCGAGGCGGCGGGAGTGGCGCAGGGTTTGAGAGACAGAGAGAGAAAAGCAGAGAGGCGCGAGCGGCGCAAAAGGAGGGAGCGTGAGGGACGGAAAAAACGCGGGGGCTTGTGGGCGAGCGATGGCGAGGGCGACGGCGAGGGCGCGCCTCTTTGGGGCTCTCGCGTCGCGAGTTCGATCGTCGACCTTCTTGCGGCTCCTTGCGCGCCAGCGCCCCGCACCCACAACCCTGTTAAGAATAGACGGCATTTCATCAACAGTCCGACCTCCCAAGCACCCGATCGCAAGCCCCATTTGCGATTCAGCTGTGACGGAACCACAGGAGAAAAACACAAACCTCTCTTTTTGAACGCGGAACTCTTCAACGAAACGCGAGGGCGCCACCGAGCCCGCCGAGCCGCGCCGACAGCATGGGCGACCCGCGCCTGCGCCCGCGCCGCAGCCGCAGCCGCAGCCGCGGCCCCAGCCGCGGCCGGGAGCGCGGGCGAGGGCCGGGGCCCGCCGCGCCCAGCGGGCGCCGCTGGCGCAGCGACAGCAGCAGCGGCGGCGGCGGAGGGAGCGGCGGCGGCAGCGCCCGCGGCGACGCCCGTTCTCCCGCCCGCGAGCGCTCGCCTCACGGCCGAGGCCGCTCGCGCTCCCGCTCGCCGGCCCGCTCTCGTCGGTCCCGCTCGCGCAGCCGCGGCCGCGGCCGCGGCCGCGCCTCCGACACCTCCTCCTCCTCCTCCGACTCTAACGACGACCGCCGCCGCCGCCGCCGCCGCTTCGCCGCCCGGCCCCGGCCCGCGCCCGCGCCCGCGCCCGCGCCCGCGCCCGCGCCCGCGCCCGCGCCCGCGCCCGCGCCCGCGCCCGCGCCCGCGCCCGCGCCCGCGCCCGCGCCCGCGCCCGCGCCCGCGCCCGCGCCGCGCGCCTTCGTTCGCGGCATCGGCGAGATGGGCGACGCCGCGCTGCTGCGCCTGTTCCGCGACCGCGGGCACCGCGGCGCCTTGTCCGCGGTCGTGCTCCGCAAATCAAACGGCAAGGGCCGCGGGTACGGAAACGTGTCGTTCGCCTCCCCGAGCGACCTCCTCAGAGCGGTGAGGGACGCCGACGGCTTGGTTTTGCCGGCGGCCGCCGCCGAGGGCGGCGGCCGGACCCTCCGGGTGGAGCCGCTGATCGAGGGCCTGGCGCGGAAGCAGTGGCGGGAGGGGAACAAGCCGGAGCGGCGGCGGGAAGGGGAGGAGGAGGAGGAGCGGCGGCGGCAGCAGGAGGAGCAGCGGCGGCGGGAGCAGCGGCGGCAGGAGAAGCGGGAGCGGCAGCGGCAGCAGCGGCGGCGCGGGCCGGCGTTGCAGTGGCAGCCGCCGCCGCCGCCGCCGTACCGCCCGCACCCCCCGCCGCCGTGGGGGGCGCCGGCCCCGCCCCCCGGCGCGCACTACGGCCCGATGCCGGTGGAGGCGCACCCTCCGCTGCCGCCGCCGCCGGGGCCGCAAGCGGAGCCGCCGCCGCCGTACGACCCATACGCACGGTACCGCCCGGCGCCTGCGCCGCCGCCGCCGCCGCCGCCGCCGCCGCCGCCGCCGACGACGGAGCGGCCGCCCGCGCCCGCGCCCCGTTCCTCCTCCCTCTCGCCCGTGGCCTACGTGCCCGTCAACGGCCCGGCGCCGCCGCCGCCGCCGTGGCAGGAGCAGGAGCAGGAGCAGCGGCAGCGCTACCACTGGCCGCCCGGGGGAGGCGGCGGCGGGGGAGGCGGCGGCGGCGCGCTGGCCGGCGGCGGCGGCGGCGGCGGCGGCGCCGGGCCGCGCGCCGACGGGCCGCCGCCGCCGCCGCCCCGCCGTCGCTTCCGCAGCACTGGCGACGGCGACGAGTTCGACCCCTACGCCCAGTACCGCGCGCCGCCTTTGCCGCCGCCCCAGCAGGAAGACTACGGCGCGCCGCCCCCCGCGCGCGAGACGCGGCGCTTTGGCGACGCGCCGCCGCCGGGGGAGGAGCCGGCGCCGCCGCCGCCGCCGCCGCGCGAGCAGGAGCAGCCGCTGCCGCCCAGGCAGCCGCAGCAGCAGCCGCAGTCGCGGCCGCAGTACTTTTTCGCCACCAGCCAGGAGCAGCAGCAGCAGGACTGCGGCGGCGATCAGGGCTACGACTGCTACGGCTGGTCCAGGTGAGAGAAAAGAGCCTTTTATTTGCTTTCTTGCACACGACAAGCGGGGAAACCGGGGGGAGCGGGGGGAGCGGGGGGCGAAAGAAACAACACGAGAGGCGGGCGGCCGCGCGCCACGCGGCCGCGCGGCCGTGGCCGGCGGCGCCGGCGCACGCGACCATCCTCAGGTGCAGCAGCGGCGCCAGGGGGCCGCCGCCGCCTCCAGAGAAGACGCCCGCGGCGGCGGCGGCCGCGCCCGGCGGCGACGAGGCCGGCGCCCGCGCCTCTGCCAGGGCGGCGGGCAGAAGCGCGACTGTGGCCGTCTCCGTGTCGTCCGCCCCCCGCCGCCGCCCCCCTGCTCCTGCTCCCGCCCGCGCGCCGCCCGGCCGGGCCAGGATCCACGGGTCGAGGACGGCCGCGTGCGGCTCCTCGACGGGCTCGCCGGGGAGGGCGCCGCGCGGCCGAAGCGCGAGCAGCGCGGCGCGCGACAGCGGCGCGGCCGACAGGACCGCGGCGCGGGCGGCGGCGGGCGACGAGGACGGCGGCGGCGGCACCTGCCGCGACAGCAGCAGGACCGACAGGGTCGCCGGGGCGCCCGCGTCCTCGCCGTCCGCCTCCGCATCCGGCGGGACGGTCCCGGCGCCGGGCGAAAAGGCGGCGGCGGCGGCCCGCAGGAGCCCGGCCAAAGACGCAGAGGCGGGCGACGATCCTTCCGCCGCCGCCACCGCCGCCGCCTCTGCCGCCGCCGCCCAGGCGCGCCCCTCCTCCCCCCGCTCGTCCTCGTCCTCCTCTCCTTCTTGGTCTTCCCCTTGGCCGGACCCACGGGCAGCAAAAGCGACTCCTCGTCCGCCCCCCGCCGGCCCGGAAACCAAACGAGAGAGAGAGAGAGGCACGCCCAGCGGAAAAGCGGCGACGACGTGTAACTAGGTGCGCGCGATGTACATGAAATGGTCCAGTAAGGGAAAAAAAGGGGGGGGCGCTGCTGCTGTTGGAAGACCGCGCGACGCCCCCGCGGCGAGGAAAAAAAGATTAAAGACAAAACGGGGGCCGGCGGCGGCGGCGGGGAGCAAAAAGCGACAGGGGCGCGCGCGCGCCTCACTGCTGGCCACCGCCGCCCCCGCCCCCGCCCGCCCCCGCGCCGCCGCCGCCGCCCGCCGCCGCCGCCCCCTGCTGCTGCGCGGCCAGCCGCGCCTTTTTCGCGGCCGGCCCGCCGCCGCCGCCGCCCGCGCCGCCGCCCGCGCCGCCCGCGCCGCCGCCGCCCGGCGTCTTGCCCGCCGCGTGCTCCTCGGCCTCGCGGTACTTGCGCAGGAACTGGCGGAGCGGGGGCAGGTACTCGCCGAAGCAGAGGGTGTCGAGGGCCCAGAGGACGTCCTCGCCGCTGATGGTCTTGCGGCGCTCGGCCTTGCACTTTTCGCTCGCCCTGTGGATTGGGTTTCGTCGTCGTTTTTTCGTCGTTTTTCCGTCGTTTTTTCGTCGTTTTGTTGGTTTGTGCGTTCCGAGAGGCGAGTGTGTGTATGTGGGCGAGTCGGCGGGTGAGCTGTGGCGCGTCGCTTCGAGGAAAGAAAAGAGGGGGGCGCGAGAGAGAGGCGCGCTGCTGCCGAGGGAAGAAAAAGGAGGGAGAGCGCGTCGCCGACGGACGAAAACAAAACATGCCGACGGGGCGATGACTCACTCGCTGGTCACGAACGACACGAACTCGCTCACGCACTCCTGCACGGCCTCCTTGGCGTCCTTGGCGATCTTGGCGCTGGGCGGGAGCGCCTTCTTCATGATGCGCGCGATGTTGGCCACGGGAAGGTACCGGTCCTGCTCGCGGCCGCTGCCTCCCCCTCCCGCTGCTCCCCCTGCTGCCCCTCCTCCTCCTCCTGCATCGGCCATTTCTCCTCGAGACGATGGACGCCGCGCGAGGATGGATGCCGGCGGGAGCGCGGGGGAGAATCTCAAGCTGCCCTGCCGGCTTGTTTCAGGCGCGCGGAAGGCCGGCTTGGGGGCGTGACAGAAGAGGAAAGAGGGGCGGGGGCGTTTCGGGGCGCAGAGGAAAAGAGGGAGGGGAAAGACTCGTGGTGCGCGGGTGGCGGCTGGCGAAAGGATGACAGGTGATGGCCGATGCGGGATGCAAGGCGTGAGGTGTTGTGTTCGTGGATATGCGTGGTGCGGGATGCGTTTGCGCGCGCGCCTCTTTGTGAATGAGCGAGCAGCGGCGAGTGTCGACGCGGGCGCCTGCCCCGGCGTTCGTCGTTCCCGCCCTTGCTCTCGCCCCCCCTCCGACACATCGCCCCTCATCCCCTTTCCCCTTGATCGCGCGCCATCATCATCGCCTCCCTCATCTACAAGCAACGCGCGCGCCGCAAGACAAGGTTGGGGAACAAGCAAGAACAAAAGACCTTTTTTCTTCCGACTTTTGCAAACGCCCAGTTTCCCCCCCTCGCGACCGAAATATGGACCCGTTTGCGCGATACTACCGCCAAGATGACGAGACGCAGCAGCAGCAGCAGTACCCTCACCCCCAACCCCACCCGCAGCAAGACGGCGGAGGGTGGGGGCCCTTTGCCATTGCCGACGCGGACGCCGGGGCGCCCGCAGCTGCGCCGGCCGGATGGGCGGCGGCGGGCGGCGGCGGCCCCATCTTCCCCCCGCCCCTCGCCTGGCTCCCCTCCTCCCTCCCCGGCGGGCGGGGGCACCCGGCCGAGCGCCTCGCGCGCCGCGCCACGCGCGGCTCCGAGCCGTGGCCGCCGACCGAGGCGCAGCTCCGGGCGCTGGCGGCGCTCACGGCGGCCGCTGGCGCCGGCGGGCCCGACGGCGCCGCCGCCGCCGCCGCCGCTGCCGCCGCCGCCGCCGCCGCCCGAGTGGCCTTTGCGGCGCTGGCGCTGCGGCTCGCGCGCCCGCCCTCCAGGCGGCACGGCGCGACGGGCCACCAGAAGGCGCTGCTGGCGGCCGACTACCTGGTGCGGTGCGGCGGGCCGGCCTGCGTCGCGGCCGCGCGGGCGGAGCTGGCGGGCGGCGGCGGCGGCGAATACGGCGGCGGAAACGGCGGCGGCGGGTACGGCGGAAACTCGCTGCTGCGCGCTCTGGCCGACGACGACGCGCTGCTGCTGCCGCTGCTGCGCGCGCGGTGGGGCGACGCAGGCGCGCGCGCGGCCCTCTTCGTGCGCGCGCGCGCCTCGGCGCTGGCCGCCCTGCTGGCCGACCCCATGGCGCTGGCCGAGGCGCGGAGGGCGGCGGCGGCCGGGGAAGGGGGAGGAGGAGGAGGGAGGGGAGGGGGTGGCGTCGGCTTCGGCGACGGCGGCTTGGGCGGCGGCGGCGGCGCGGCGGCGGCGGCGGTCACGTCGCTCATCGCCCCGCCGCCGCCGCCCCCTCCTCTTCTCTCCTCGGCGGCGGCACCAGGCGACGCCGCTTTCCCGTCCCGGCCGCCGACGCCGCCGGCCGACCGCGACGACCCCCTCGCGGCCGCCCGCGTGCGCGCCCTCCTGCGCGCGGCGGCGGCGGACCCGTCTTGCCCCATCGGCGGCGGCGGCGGCGGCGGCGGCGCCGCCTCCGCCGCCCTCTCGTGCGCCGACTGCCGCGGGGCGGCGCCGTCGTGGGCGTCCGCCGCCCTCGGCGTGTTCCTGTGCCTCCGGTGCGCGGGGCTCCACCGCGCGGTGCTGGCGCCCCTGGGCGTGGCGTCCTCGCTGCCGGCAGAGCTGCTGCCGGCGGCCGGCGGCGGCGGCGGCGGCGGCAACGGCGGCGGCGGCGGCGGCGGCGGCCCGTCCGCGGGCGGTTTTCACCAGCACCAGCACCCGCAGCAGCCGCCGCCGCCGCCCTTGCCGCCGCGCCTGCGGCCCGTCGTCCGCTCGCTCACGCTCGACGCCTGGTCCCCGGCCGAGGCCGCCTTCATGGCCGCGTGCGGCGGCAACGCGGCCGCCGCCGCCTTTTGGGAGGCACGGCTGCGGCCGGGAGAGCGGCCGCCCGCCCGCGGCGACCCGGCGGCCATGGCCCGTTTCGTGCGCGCCAAGTACGGCGGCGGCCTGTGGCTGGCCGAGGGGGCGCGCCTGGAGGACTGGCCGCCCGCCGGGGCCCGGGACGCCGCGCGGGAGGCGAGGCTGCCGCCGGCGCCGGCGCCGGCGCCGCCGGCGCCGCGGGCGGCCGCGCCTGCCCCGCCGCCGCCGCCGCCGCCGCCGCGCGCGCCCGCGGCCGCGCCGCCGCCGCCGCCTCGGCCGCCCGCCCCCGTGGCCCCGCCGCCGCCGCCTCAGGCGCCGCAGCCGCCGCTCGTGCGCCTCGACTCTTCCGGCAACGGGGCCGACCCGTTCGGGCCGGTCGACCCGTTCATGCGGTACGCAGGGGAGGAGGAAACGGCGGCGGCGGCGGCGGCGGCAGGGGGAGCGGCGGAAACGGCGGCGGAAACAGCCGCGGCGGCCAAAGCGGCCTCGGCGGCCGAGGAGGCGGCGGTGCCCGTCGACTCCGTGCGGTGGGTCCGCGGCGCCGTGGCCAGCGGCGCCGACGCCGCGGCCGAGGCCGCCGACGCCGCCGCGCGCGCCGTGCGCCGCGGCCGCGCCCGGCGGGCGAAGAGGCGCCTCCTGGCCAGCGGCGGCGGCGGGAACGACGGCGGCGGCGGCGGCGGCGGCGGCGGCGGCGAGAACGGCGGCGGCAGCGGCGGAGAGGAGCGCGCGGCCGTAGCGGCGGCCGCGGCCGCGGCCTCCTCGGGCGCGATCATCAGCACGTACGAGTTCGACCCGCACGCGCTGTCGAGCGAGGAGGAGGACAACCAGGAGGACGAGGACGACGTCGGGGAGGAGGAGGGCGGCGGGGGCGGCGGCGGCGACGAGGCGCCGCCGGGCGAGCGGACGCTGGCGCCGGCGCCGCTGACGCCGGCCGCCCCGGCCGCCCCTCCTCCTCCTGCCCCCGCCCCCGCCTCCGCCGCCCCCGCCCCCTCGCGCGTCCCCCCGCCCGGGCGCATGATTCCCTTCGCGCCCCCGCCGCAGCCTCCCCGCTCCGCGGCCTGTGGACCCGCCGCCGCCGCCGCCGCCGCCGCCGCCGCCGCCGCCGCCGTCTACGCCGTGCAGCTGACCGGCGGCGGCGCGCTCGCGCCCGCGGGCGCGGCGGCCTGGGCGTCGGCGGCGGCCGGCGCGGCGGCGCCGGCGCCCGGCGCCCTCGCGACGGCGGCCGTGCTCGCGGCGGCGGCGGCGGCGGCAAACGGCCAGGACAACCGATTCTTCGTCGCTTTGGCGCCCGGCGGCCGTTGATGTCCCGTTGTTTTTCCCTTGTCCTCGTCCAGCTGTAAGTCAAAAGAAACAGACGGGCTTGTTATCGTTTTACGCTTCTTCTTCTTTTGGTTTCCCTAGGGGGGGGGGGTGAGCACGCGGCGTGAGCGCCCTATTTCTTATTTGGTCTTGCGGCCGAGACGGGAAAAACTTTCTTTGGAAAAAACGTATGTGGAGAAGATTGATTGGTCACTCGTCGTCGTCGTCGTTTGGGTGCGTCCAGCGTAAAGGAGGGGGTTGAGAGGGGGTGGTACATGGCTGCCGCGCGTCGTAGGGGGCGTTTTGATCCGAGCGAGAGATACGGGGGGGAAAGGGACGGAACAAACAAGCGAAAAAAAAGCAATACAGAGCGCGAGAGAGAGCAAACAAAATCAAAAGCGGGGCGCGTTTTTTTTCCTCGTCCTCTTTTTGCCCCACCCTCAAACAAGGAGAGGGGGGCTCAGAACTCGTGCACCCACAGCGGCTCCTCCTGCGGCTCCCCCGCGCCGGGCCCAGGCGCCGCCCACGCGCCCAGGTCGACGACCCCGTCGTCGTCGCCGCCGCCGCCGTTCCCGCCGCCGTTCCCGCCGCCGGCCGCCGCCGCCGCCGCCGCCGCCGCCGAAAGCATTCGGTCTCGGACGCCCAGCGGCAGCGGCGCCCGCGCCTCGGACAGCGCCGCCCAGTCGACCCCCGCGAAAAAGGGATGGGCGCGCAGCGCCGACGTCCCCCCCCTCCCGGCGCCCAGGCGGTCGCGCGGGTCGCGCGCCAGCAGGCTTGCCAGCAGCGACGAGGCCGCGGCCGACAGGTGCGCCGGCGCCGGCGAGGGCAGCCGCGCCCGGCTGATCCTCCGGTAAATAGTCAGTTCGTCGTCCCCTGGGGCCGCGAAGGGCGACGCCCCGCAAAGCAGCTCCCACAGCAGCACCCCGAGCGCCCACCAGTCGACCGCGTCCGTGTGCCCTGTGCCCGCGACCAGCTCGGGCGCCATGTACTCCGGCACGCCGCAGAGCGAGAAGCAGCGGCCGCCGCCAGAGTCGGCCGCCGCGCGCCGCGCGAAGCGGAAGTCTACCAGCTGCGACAACCCGGCCGCGGTCAGCACCACCGAGGCGGCGCACACCCCCCTGTAGACGATCCCCAGGTAGTGCAGGTGCGCGAGCGCGACGGCCACCTGGGCGCCCAGAAAGGCGGCGGACGGCTCGTCCAGCGGTCCTTCCAGCAGCAGGGCGTCGAGAGGGCACACGCCGACGCAGGCGACGGCCTCGCCGGCCAAGCGGGGCGCGGCGGGACGCGCGGCGGCGGCGTTGTTGCCGCCGCCGCCAAAGTTGCCGCCGCCGCCGCCGCCCGCCGCTGCCGCCGCCGAGGCGTCGTGCCATGCCGTGACGCTGTGCGGCACGAACAGGCAGGGCGGGAGGGAGCGGGTGATGCCGCGGGCGCGCAGGACGGTGGCGTCGAGGCCGCGCTCGGTGACGGCGGCCACGGAGAAGAGGCGGGCCGTCACGGCGAGCGGCGGCGGCGCGGCGCCGCCGCCGCCGCCCGCGTCGTCGCCCGCGTCGTCGCCGTCCTCGCCGCCGCCGCCGCCGCCGCCCCTTCCGCCCCTTGCGCCAGCATGCCCCACCCGCTCGCTCATCACGCACAGCGCCAGGTAGTCCGTCGCCCACAGCGCCCGCCGGGGCGTCAGGTTCCACGGCTGGAAGCGCCCCGCGAGCAGGTCGGCGTGCCGCGGACCCAAGACGGACGAGCGAGACAGCAGTTCGCGCTGCCTTCCCAGCCATTCGCGCCACCTGGCGTGCGCCGCCTGCAGCTCCGCAAGGGGGCCGAGCGCGCCCTCGAACGCCGCCCTCGTCACAACCAGCAGCGACAGGTACCCTCGCGCGGTCAGGGTGGCCGGGCGCACGAAGCCGCGGTCCAGCAGCGCGCGCTCGCCCGTGTACTGCCCCGGGCCGGAGACGAGGATCTCGCGCTGCGGCTGCTGCTGCTGCCTCTGCAAAGGGCTGCTGCCGTTCCCGGCGCCGCCGCCGCCGTTTCCGCCGCCGTTCCCGCCGCCGCCGGCGTTTCCGCCGGCCGACACTGTGAAGACCAGCTCGCCCTGGTTGACGATGCAAAACTCCCCCCCGCGCTCACCCTGCCGCCCGACCACGTCGCCGTCGCGGTAGTGCCGCACCACCAGGAGGTCGGCCAGCCGGGCGATCTGCGCCGCGGACAAGGGCTTGAACGACTCTACGCCGCGGAGCGTCCGCACGATGGCGCCGAGCGGCGCCGAGACGGCAGAAACGTGGCTGTCGTCGTCGCTCTCGCGTCCGCCGCCGCCGCTCTCGCGTCCGCCGCCGCTCGCGCCGCCGCCGACGCCGCCGCCGCTTCCGCCGCCGCCGCCTTGTCCGGCCGCCGCCCCCCCGCCCCGGTCGGACGAGGCGGCCCCGTGCCGCTCGCCGCACACCGGCGCGTGCACGGCGCCGGAGGACGCCGCGAGCGCCGCGCGAAAGTCGGACCGGTGCAGCCGCCACAGCGTCCCGGCGCGCGAGCGCGCGACGACCGAGGCGGCGCGCGGCTTTCCGTACAGCAAGGCCAGCTCGCCGAACGACGGGTGGGGGCTGTTGCCGCTGCTGCTGTGGTGGTTGCTGTGCGCGGCGGCGGCGGACTTGGCGGCCGAGGCGGCGGCGGCGGCCGAGGCGGCGGCGGCGGCGGCGGCGGCGCCGCTCGCGCCCCCGCCCGCCGCCGCCGCCGCTGCTGCTGCCTGCGTCGCCGCCGCCTGCGCCTCTTGTGCAAGCGCGTCGAGGGCCCCCGGCGTCGCGTACGTGTGGACGAGGCGCGAGTGGCGCAGGTAGGGCGGCAGGGAGAGCGCCCCGGCCTCGGCCGTGGGGGGCGGCGCGCCGGGCGAGGAGAGGGGCGAGCGCGCGGCCGCGCGGCGCGCCAGGGCGGCGGCCGCGGTGTCGGCCGCGCCGCCGCCGCCTAGTCCGCCGCCGGTGCCGCCCAAGCCGCAGCCGCCGTCGTCGTCGGCGCCGCCCGGCGCCGCGCCGCCGTCCGCGCCCGCCGGGCAGAGGCCCAGCCCGCCCGGGCCCACCAACGAGAGCGCCTTGAGCGTGCGCTGCTGGAGCATGTTGGGCGTGGGCGACGTCCCCGGGACAAAGGCGCCCGAGCCGCCGCCGCCGCCGCCCATACCGTCGCCGCCGCCGCCGCCCATCCCGCCGCCGCCGCCGCCGCCCATGCCGCCGCCGCCGCCGCCGCCGCCCCCCTCCCTGATGCCCGCGAGGTAGCTGTGCCCGCCGGACGACGGCCGCCGGAGCGTCAGCGGCGCGGGCCCGCCGCCGCCGTCGACGGCCGCGGGGCCGCCGACCGCGTAGCCGCCGCCGCCGCTGGCCGCGGCGTCGGGGCCGCCGCCGGCAGACTGCTGCTGCTTGCCTCCGCCGATCGCGCGCGGCGACGACGCCCGGCCACCGCCACCGCCCGCCTTTTCCCGCTGCTCCTCCTCCCGCACGGGCGACAGCGGCCCCCCTCCGCCCCCCCCCTCCTCGTCCACAAACACGTCAAAGACCCCCTCGGCCACGACGTAGTAGTGGTCGCCGCGGTCCCCCTGCGCGATGACCACGTCGCCGCGGCGGGCGGGCACGCGCTCGAACCCGGCCAAGACGGCGGCGAGCGAGGGCGACGGCAGGTGCGCGAAAAGGAACGAGCCTCGGATGGCGGCGCCCAAGGCTCTCAGCTCCTCGGGCCGCAGGGCGCCGGGCGAGCCCGCGTTGGTGGCCTGCTGCGCGGCGGCGCGGGCCACGCGCCCGAAGCTCAGGGCGCGGAACTGCTGCTCGCGGCCGCCGCCGTCGTAGGGGTCGTCGCTGTCGAGCGAGCGCCGCCCGACGTCCATGCCGCCGCCGCCGCCGCCGCCGCCGCTGCGTCCGCCGCCGCCCGTCGCCGCCGCGATTGCCGCCGCGGCGGCCGCCGCCGCCGCCGGCCCGACCGCCGACGCGCCGCCGCCCGCGCCGCCGTCGTCGCTTTCGACGGCCGAGGCCTCGACGTCGGCCAGGTGCGCGCCGATGCCCAGGCGCCCGCGGAACGACGTGTTTCGCATAATCAAGGCGCTCGGGGCAGAGGCGGCCGCCCCCGCCGCCGCCGCCGCCGCCGAGCCCGCGCCGCCGCCGCCGCCGTTCTGCTGCTGCAGCAGCAGGGCCGCCGGCCGCGCCGCCGCCGCCGCCGCGCGCAGGGCGGGGTCGTCCGCCCCCCTGCCACCGTCGTCGCCCTCCCCGTCGACGCCCGGCGGCCCCAGCGGCCGCGGCACGCCCCGCGCCGCCGACCACCGCCGCTCCCGCTCGCGCTCGCGCTCCCCGACCTGCGGCGGCGGCGCCCTCCAGTCGAAAAACGCCACCACCATCGTTATGTCGTCCGTGCGCGTCTCGTACTGCAGCCACAGGCGGTAGGCCTCGGCCACCACGCTGAGGCACGCCTCCTGGGGGTCGTCGAACTTGCTGACCATGTCGACGACCGATTGGCTCGACAGGAACTCGAAGACCCCGTCGGAGGCCACCACCACAAAAGCGTGCTTTGGGTTCAAGACCCTCTGCTCGACCTCGGGCTCGGCGCTGACGCCGATGCGCTCGGCGGCCGAGTCGCCGATGGAGCGGGTGAAGGCGGTGCCCGGGTACATGCCGTTTGGGAACCTGCGCGAACGTGCGTGGGTTTGGGTTTGGATTTGGATTTTTATCGGGTTTAGGGTTGTTTTGGGGGGGTGTGTTTTTCGGGCGTTTTTTTTT
>Ga0209390_10005360_pt1 | contig 18237 bp, 13 predicted proteins | sample BON01_FD_187212 | JGI IMG/M metagenome (GOLD analysis project Ga0209390, IMG submission 187212) | Freshwater microbial communities from Lake Bonney liftoff mats and glacier meltwater in Antarctica - BON-01 (SPAdes) (version 2) | ecosystem: Environmental > Aquatic > Freshwater > Ice > Glacier...
AAATATCTACTTTAAATATAATAACCGTCAAATAAGTTCAAGGCTTTAAAAAGCTCTTTTAGGTTTATCATTTAATAAACACACCCGTTTATTTAAGGATAAGCCTAATTGTTAATTATTTTCTAATAATCTAATAAAGAAACAATAATATTTATTCATAAATATAAATGAAAATAAAAGCAAATCGTATTTTACAAAATAATATTAAATTAACAAAAAAACAATCACTAAAAATTCAAAAAGCATTATCTATTAAATTACAAAATATTAAAAGGTTTAATAATAAAACAAAAACAAAAAAAATAACACAAAACAAAACAAAATTACATCAAACTATTAATAATTATTATGAAACCAATATTTATAAAGATCACGCTAAATATATAAATGGTATTGATATAATATATTGGATTAATTTAGATAGGTCTAATGATAGAAGAAAAAATATGGAAAAAATTGTAAGTAATTTTAAAATTAAAAATATTCGAATTAAAGCAATTGATGGTAAATTAGATACAGATGAAAATATATATGGAAAAATTATTACCGATAAATTATCAATAACTAAATTAGAATACGCATGTCTGTTATCCCATTTAAATACTATTAAACAATTTTCAGAATCTAAATATGAAATTGCATTAATATTAGAAGATGATATAAGTTTAGAGTTTAGTATACATTGGGATAAATCTATATCTCAAATTATCAAAGAAGCACCTAAAGATTGGGACATTATTATGTTAGGTTATATTATTAGTAGTAGAGCAATAATAAACACATATACTAAAAATACAGATAAAAATACTATATTTTCAACATTATCTTATATAATTAATAAAAAAAGTGCAATTAAATTTATAAATAGTATTTATAAAAATAATAAATACAATTTAACAACTAAATATAATCATCAAGCAGATAACTTGTTATATAGAATGAATACTACTTTTGTTTATAAATATCCATATTTTACTTATATTAATAATAATATTAGCACAATAGAACTATTTGATGATAATTATTATATATATCCAAAAATTAAAACAATAATAATATGGAAAAACTATATTTTAGAAAAAGTAATGAAAAATAGTAAAACTGTATTTACATTAATTAATAATAACAACAATATTATAAATGAAAAACAAATAATTGTAAATTCATATGGATTTTATTGTCATTTTTATTATAAAAATAAAAAACTTCATCAAATAAAAAATTATATTATTTTAAAAATAAATTCTAAAAATATATATATATATTTTGAACAAATAAATTTAAAAAAAAAATATTTTTTAAAAGAAAATATATTAACAAAGTATGAATTAATTAAACAAGTAAAACAAGTTAAAGAATTAAAATTTATTTTAGATTATATAAATAATAATAAATAAAAATATCATAAAAAAGAAAACTATTATATATATATTAAATACATTAATTATTCTTATAGTGAAATCGCATTACATTTACAAAAAGAATATACAGAAAAAATATTAAATCCATATATTTCTTATGGATTTTTAGTATGGAATTTTATTCCACTATATAATTTTATTGATAATAAAAATATAGTATCAGAAATTGAATATCCTGATACGAGCAAAAGATATCCTGATTCAATAAGTGCAAATCCTAACTATTATGTTACTTTTGACCCAATAAAGAAATAACTTTATCAGTATCATGATAATCATCTATCATACTATGTTTAACTTCATATTTATTAATTAACCATTTATTACACATTGTACATTCTGATTTTTTATCCTTTTCTTCTATATGACCTCCTGAATAAAATATACCTTTACCAAAAAAACCACTCATAAATGAAAATAAAAAATAATAAAACAAATAAAACTAGACTATAAATAAACTATAAATTAATTTAAATAAAATATATTATTATAATAGATATTAAATTTTTATAATCGTAATAATGTCTATAAAAAATGTATACATTAAAAATGGAGATGGTTTTGGAAATAAAGTATTTGATTTGATATTTGCTATATATTTATATAATTTATATAATAAAAAAAATAATAAATGTATAATAAATTATGTTTTGTTAAATTCAAGACATGAACAACCAAATGACCCTAAAATTTATGATATATTTCCAAAATCAAAACAAAAAATAAAGTTTTTAACAAAAGAACACTATAGTAAAGTAAATAAAAATCCAGATATTAAAATAAATAAATTATATGATTATATAAAAAATATAGATGATATACCAAAATATGATGACTTACAAACATATACCAAATTTAATGATTGTTTTCAATTAGTTTATAATATGTATTCAACTTTTAATGATGACGATAAAAATATTTTTATGTTTAATGAAGATATTATTACAGATGATAGAGTTTTTGATATAAAAAAAATAGATTATACACTTATACATATAAGATATGGAGATAAATTAAACATAGCTAAAGATAATATACTTAAAAAAACTAAAAATATTAATGATTATATAATGGCTACACCAGAGTATTATTATGATATGATGCATAAATATTGCGATTGGAATAATAATATTAGTTTACTTGTAATAATAACAGATTCACCATATGTTGTAAATCATTTTATAGCAAATAAATATCAAAATAAAAATAATTTTATTATTTTTAATTCAGAATGGTTTAATTCTTTCTATCTATTTTATTATGCAAAAACCATAATATTAAACACAAGCACATTTTCTTTATCAGGAGCATTATTTAATAAAATATCAAAAAATATTTTATTATTAGATAGTTATTTAAATTATAAAAATAAATATCCAGAATTACAAAATTTACATAATAAAATTATTATTAATTATGATACAAAATATATTTTAAATTATAATAAAAAATTATTATTACAAATGTCTAACTATAATATTGATTTAAAAAAATATATAGCTTATAGAAATAATCTAATAAGAACAAATACTCTAATAAGAACAAATACTCTAAACTATAATAGTACTATAAACAATAATTATAAATATAATAAGTACATAGATAGTAGCGATTATTTATTTAGTAATAAAATAAGAGGATTATATAAATTTAATAAATTTCCACAAAATGATTTTAAAGTAAATAATAGTGATTTTGGTATAGAATTATTATTTGATAAAATTTTAAATGATAATAATAGTAAAGAATGTGTGTTTATAACTAGAAATAGATGGTTACCAGAATCAAAACAAAGATTATTTCAATTCAGTAATATTAAAATTAATAAAGTATATATAGATAGTATTTCTTATAATATTGTATACGATTATACTATTATATATAAATATATTAATAATGATTCATTAATATTTTATGATATTAAAGATGATTATGGTGTAGAATTTGATTTTCATTATGATAAATATATGCTTAAAATAAATGAATATTTATTAAAAGTTAAAAACTTAAAATTATGTATTTTAGTTTTTACACCAAATATGCTTTTACCATTTACTTTAAAAACATTTATTAATATAGCAAATCATGCTGAAAAATATGAATTTATTTATACACATAGTGGTATTCTTATAATATATCACACTATTAAAAATTATAATATAAATATTAAAAATGTAAATAATAAATTTAATAAATTTATGTATAATATTTCATATTTATTAAATGAAGATATAATGAAAGAAATTAGATATGGACAAATTAATCCTAAATCTATAGCATCAACCTATTTTACAAAATTTAATGATACTATTAAAAATAATGAAATAAAAGATTTTAAATATAAAATAGAAATTATAGATTTAGATTATGAAGTTAAAAATAATAAATTTATAAATGAATTATTACCATATATATATTTAGAATTTGATAGATTAAATTATTATTTTAAATTATACACTATTGAAAATTATAAAAATGAATTATTATTTAAAAATTATTATACAAATCGTAATAATATATGGTATACATTAGTAAATAAAGATAAACATTATAGTGATATTAAACAAGATTTACAAGAATTAAAAACACATTTTATATTCACTAATAAAACTATTAAATCAAGAAAAACTAAATATAGTAAAACTAAACCAATCCAAACTAAATCAAGCAAAACTAAATCTAGTAAAACTAAATCTAGTAAAACTAAATCTAGTAAAACTAAATCTAGTAAAACTAAATCTAGTAAAAATAAATTTAGTAAAACTAAATCTAGTAAAACTAAATCTAGTAAAACTAAATCTAGTAAAAATAAATCTAGAAAAACTAAATTTAGTAAAACTAAATCAATAAAAAATGTAGTATAAATTTATACACTTTATAGTAAAATTTATAAATAAATATATTTATTTAATTATTAAATAATTTAATGTTTTTATAATTCTTTTAGATTTAATATACTCTTATATAAATTATCTAACATCTTATTATTCCAGTGTTTATAGTTTCTTTCATAAAAAAATTTATAAGTATTCCACCAATACACAACATCGCCAACACTACTATATTTAATTAATTCTTTAAATTGAGTAGTATCCCAAGGTTTTGAATTACCATATAAATCTAATAAAACTAACTCTGGATGCTCTTCTGGATTTACCCATCTTCCGAAAAAACGAGGTTCAATCGAATAAAGTTTATCTTTAAATAAACGACTTATCAGTTCTGTATCACCACTTATTTTAATATTTTTTTCTTTTATATTTTGTATTTCTTTAAGAATGACATTCATCATAGAGTTACTAGGTTGAATAACTAACAGTGATGTTTCAATATTCATACCATTACTAATTTTTTCATTTTCATAGTTAGTATAAGGTATAGGATTGCCATGTAATTCTTTATTTTGAAAATGACAATAGTTATTCTGAAATTGTTTAAATAATTTTCCATTTTCTTTAAACTCTTTAAAATATCTATCTTTCACATTATTACTTAATTTACCCATAAATACAACCGCTGGTGTTCTAAGATTAAATAAACTCACAATATCTTGTTTTAGAACTAACATATCAGCATCCATAAATAAAACTTTATCATATTCAGTCATTTCAAATATGCGTAATTTAGTAAATGTTCTAGAATAAATATCTCTTATTCCTTGTATTTTATGTTTAATTAAATTAGAAGGAATTTCTAAATAATTAATTTCAATTATACTGTCATAAATAGTAGATATTAGTTGTTTTGCTTCTGGAGATACATCATTTGTCACCATACAACATAAAGTAATATATTTTTTATATTCTTTGGGAATAACTTTAATTATACTAGAACCTAATAAAAGTACACCAGGTAAATAACTATCACCACCAAATAGTAATGTTGTAATGGCATAATTTGGAGTTTTATTAGTTTTGTGTGTTGAACGAGTATTATGTTTAGTTTTTTTTGGTAAATGTAAAGTAGTTTCTATTGATACACATTTTTTTTTAGTTTTATCTAGACAACAATACTTAATTTGGTTTTGTTTTTTATTTTGTGTTTTATATTTAGAATGTGATTTTACTTTTGATTTATGTTTAATATATTTCATTTTTTATTTATTTATAATATATATATTAGGATTATCCTTAAATAAACGAGCGTGTTTATAAATTGATGAACCCAAAAGAGCTTTTAAAAGCTTTAAACTTATTTAACTGTGATTATATTTAAAGTAGATATTTATTTTTAATTATCTAATTTAATTATATAATTAATTTCAAACTATAGTTTAATATTACATTAAAATATATACTATATAATAAATGTTAAGTTCTTTTATTATTGACTTGCATCCTAGTATATGTTGTGTTCCTTCTGTCAAATTAATAATATTTAAATTACTACTATATCAATGCACTATATACTAATTACTTTATACATTTCATTTTATACCTTAGGATTGAAAGCATATAAGTTTTATAAACATTAATATACGTATTGTTTGTCGATTTAACTTTTTAATGGTATATATATCAATGGAAGATAGAAAAATAGTAATCTAACTTAATATTTATTAATATATTATCTTTTAATTAAAAAATACGTAAATTTATTTTTTAGTGCAAATTAAAATATACATTATATTATTAACTAAATAAACGATACTTATAATATATAAACCACGCTTATTTATTAGAGAATAATCCCATTATATTAATATTTAATTATTTAATAAAAAAATTTAAAATATAAAATTAAATAGATGTAATAGTATTATTATTACTTAAATCTTCTAAAAGAATTTCTCTTTCGTCTTTGTCTCTTTTTGTGTCTATATTTTTTATTTTTTCTATTGTAGATTTATCATATAGCATAAATTGATCACTTATATTTAAATTTATGTAAGCAGAACTTCTATATAATTCTACTCTACGTTCTACAAGTTCTAACATTTTCATTATTTTAGTTTCTTCATTATTTATATTAATAATATCTCCTATCTTGGATTTATTTTCAATAACATAGTTTTTAATAGTATTTAATCTATCTATCCAGAAATTGTAAAATAAACTTTCTTCAAATCTAGAAACTCTTAAATTTAAAATAATCTCTTCCTTTTGTAATCCTAAAATAATACGAGGGTCTCCAAATAATTTATTTAACTCATTTATAGTAAGTATTTTTTTATATTCTTCATTTTTCTTATTTTGCAAATCTACATTATTTTTTATCTGCAATAATGAATTATCTTTTACTGTTGTATCTTCTTTTATTTGTTTTATAAAATTTTTTATTCTATCTTTAGTATATAAATTATTATTTCTAAATTCTGATTCTATAATATTCTTTAATTTCTTATCATAAATTTCTGTTCTCATTGTTGTTTCTATATGCTCTATATTTTCATAAATATATTTTATATTCACATTCGTAAATTCATTCTTACATAAATATAACATATGATGTAATAAAGCAATACACCTATCAAACAAAGCATCGGCAAATTCCTTACTCTTATAGATTGTTAATTTTAAATTCTCATTTAAGCAGGCGATTTCTGGTCTAGATAAATTTGGCTTATAAAAATTCTTATTTTCTATCTTTTCATAAATTGCTTTTATAATATGCATCCCCGCTTCTGTTCCCGATTTTAATATTTGTTTCATTTCAGTAATAGGAATTGTTCTAACATCCTCAAAACCAAATGGATTAATATACTGAATGTTAATATTGTTATTATTTATTATTGTATTGTTAGTATTGTTGTTTGTTGTGTTGTGGCTATTTGTATGATTTATATTAGTATTATTAACAGCATTGTTAGGTTGGGTAATAGGAATGATATTTGGTATAGAAACTTTAGAACTAAATCTTTTTTTTACACATTGTATATTACGTTGATGTCTATAGAGAGATGATTTTTGAACAAATGTTTGAGAACATAGATTACATTTTATAAGATTTGGATTAAAGAAAATATTCATTTCTTCATCATCCATTAAACAATGAAATGATTTTTTAAAATGTTGTTTTAACATCGTTGGATATTTAAATATATGATTACATTTAGGACAAGTTCTATCAGCCATTTTTATATTTATATAATTATACTTTACTTTTAATTATAATTATAATTATATAAGATAATTATTTCTTTAAATTTAAAAGTAAGAAGATTTTTATAATTTTTATACCTACATTAGTTAAGTATTATATATTAAATGATAAATTTAAGTATTTATATGTAAAACAGTGTAATTAAAGTATTATTCATACTATCTATGGTATATATAGTTAATTCTTTATTAGGCTTATCCTTAAATAAACGGTTGTGTTTATTAAATGATAAACCTAAAAGAGCTTTTTAAAGCCTTGAACTTATTTGACGGTTATTATATTTAAAGTAGATATTTATTTTTAATTATTTAATTAAATAATTAATTTCAAACTATAGTTTAATGTAATATTAAAATATATACTATATAATAACTGTTAAGTTCTTTTATTATTGACTTGCGTCCTAGTATATGTTGTGTTCCTTCTGTCAAATTCATAATATTTAAATAACTACTATATCAAGGAACTATATACTAATTACTTTATCCATTTCATTTCGGTTTTATACCTTAGGATTGAAAGCATATAAGTTTTATAAACATTAATATACGAATTGTGTGTCGATTTAACTTTTTAATGGTATATATATCAATGGAAGATAGAAAAATAGTAATCTAACTTAATATTTATTAATATATTAACTTTTAATTAAAAAATATGTAAATTTATTTTTTAGTGCAAATTAAAATATAAATTATATTATTAACTAAATAAACTATACTTATAATATATAAAACACGCTTATTTATTTAAGGATATGCCCATTATATATATACATATGTAAACATAAATACTATAAGATATACTATATCATACTTTAATAATATGTATTTTATTTAAATTTATGTTTTAAAAACAAAATGTAATTTATAAATTAACAAATTATTTTAAAAATTTTTGTCATAACCTCCCGATTTTTTGAGTATATAACAAAAACATACACACTTAATTACTAAATACACTTATATATTGTAATTTACCACTTAACACACCATGCGTGTTTTTATACTTATTGATACTTACTTACACTGTAATAGTTGGTATAGTACGCTCACACTACAATACTTAAAAAAATATACTATATTTATATTATTGTAATTTAGATATATTTCTTATTTTACTTATTATTATATTACTTTATATATATATATATTATTTTATATATTATTTAATTAGTTATGTATTTATTATTATTTATTAGTATCAGTATTATTAGACATATCCTTAAATAAACGAGCGTGTTTATAAATTGATGAACCCAAAAGAGCTTTTAAAAGCTTTAAACTTATTTAAATGTGATTATATTTAAAGTAGATATTTATTTTTAATTATCTAATTTAATTATATAATTAATTTCAAACTATAGTTTAATATTACATTAAAATATATACTATATAATAACTGTTAAGTTCTTTTATTATTGACTTGCATCCTAGTATGTGTGTTGTTTCTTCTGTCAAATTAATAATATTTAGATTACTACTATATCAAGGCACTATATACTAATTACTTTATACATTTCATTTTATACCTTAGGATTGAAAGCATATAAGTTTTATAAACATTAATATACGTATTGTTTGTCGATTTAACTTTTTAATTGTATATATATATCAATGGAATATAGAAAAACAGTAATTTAATTTAATTTAATAGGATATAATGGTTAACTTAAAAAATATGTAATTTTATTTTAGTGCAGATTAAAATATACATTATATTATTAACTAACTAAACGATACTTATAATATATAAACCACACTTATTTATTAGAGGATAATCCCATTATATAGTTTAGTTTAGTATATTATTTTAGTATTAGGTTAATATAATATTATTTTTAATTTAATTATTCCGTGTGCGTGGGCGCCCGCATGAGTAGAGTATAGTAGAGTAAGTAGGAAAACATTTAAAATAGGTGTATAATCAAATATAGTGTATATACACAACATAAATCATAACAAACAATAAAGACTGGTAAAAATGACAATTATACGATAAAACACTAAAACATGTATAACTATAAACATTGACAAATTTACAATAAGGTATATGTAATATGAGCGTAAACACACAATGTTTGTAGTGTAAATGAGATACAGTATGTGATACATACCCAAAAATCGGGAGGTTATGACATTTTTTTTTGGAAAAATCATATAAAAATAAAATAAAATAAAATAAAATAAAATAAAGCCAATTATTATACATATATCTTAAAACCGTTTTCCAGAACCATTTGTTCCAACACCACCACTATTATCGACTAAATCAAACAACCATTTAGTATCGCTGTCCCATTCTCTTCTGCTATTAGTAGGATTTTGGTAAGGTTGTGGCATTCTTTTCATAGGGCTATTATCAACACCAATTTTTAAGGCGGTTTGTTTTTCAATATAATTAATACCATTATTATCCCAGCATCTGCTTTGTCTTCGTGATGGAAAAAGTGCTTGGGGATTTTGATAACCAGAGAAAGTACCAACGGATACTTCATTAGGTTTTCTAATTTCTTTTTGGCTAGATAAAATACCGTATTCAAGTTTAGATTCATTAAAGCCCATAACTTTATAGTCATTTTTAAGTAAATTGTCATCGGTTAAAATAAGTTCAGGAGCGGGATAATCCATAAATACTTTAGCATCATTTTTAGTGGCATTACCAAGGTTAATATGTTCTACTTCAACTTCTTTGGTTTTGAAGTTAAGTTTAAAAATAATGATAAAACGTCTAGTAATAAATGTCTTCATATCTGCAACAAAAAAATCAGCAATAAAACGTGTTGTTAGTTTATCGAGTTTTTCTTGGTCTAATCTGTCATATCCATTTACAACATAAGCCATATTTGTTTTTTTATTAATCATATTCATAATTTTAGTTAAAACTGCTGTCACTATGTCTTTGGTAGGTCTATCAATTGTCCAAGGTGCATCACTATGATTTGTTAATCCAGAATAAGTTGTATTGAAGAATTTTTCTTTTTTATCTTTTTCAGTATAACATAGTATAATTAATAGAGTGATTGCTAGAATAGTTAAACAATAAAGATTAAACATTTTATATTTATTTATTATTAATATAATTATATATTTTTATTATAATAATATATAATTATATTAATAATAAATAAAATTGAATTTATTAATTTAATCTTCGTACATTAATCTTATTAGTTTAAAAATAAAAAAGTTTAAAAATTAACAAGTTTATAAATATATAATTATGATTATTAAACATTATTATTAACTATTACATTTATAATGATTGTATTTAAATTACTATCATTTCAGTTTATGTGTGATAATGACACATTAAATTGGAATACAAAAAAATTAACTGTAAATTCTAATATTGACTTTTTATATTTATCCATAAATAATTATACAGACTATACTTATAATATAGATAATATAGAACATAGTTATAAATCAAAAAAAAATAAATCTATAAAACTAGAACATTTATTTAATTATAAGTCATTGCTAGAGTATTTCAATACTACAATACAAGATTATAGTAAAGCATTTACTATTCATTTTGAAGAATTAGAATTAAATACAGATTATACACTAGCACCATTATATATCACAGAAACAACACTTTATATAGGTATTATTTTATTAAACCCAGAAATCATTAAAATTATAAACTCACACTCACTCAATCATAATTCTTATTCTTTATTGTCTAAAATAAATCATTATGAATGTAAGAATAAAGTTAATTGTAATAACTATAATTTTATAAATGGTATATTAAATAAACATAATAGTAATACTAGTAATACTATTAGTAATACTACTAGTAATATAACTAAAAATAAAGAGTTTGTTCTGGATAAACATAAAAAAATACCTTTAAATAATATTTTAAAAAACAGTATAAATTATATACCAACTTTAGAAATTATTAGAATTAAAAAGAATTTTCAAATTCTGCTAAATCCATAACACTACCAACATCACTACCTGCTGTGCTTTCATTACAATTATCAATATTATTAATAGTATTATTATTAGTATTAGTATTATTATTAGTATTAGTATTAGTATTATTATTAGTATTAGTATTAGTATTATTATTAGTATTAGTATTATTATTAGTATTAGTATTAGTATTATTATTAGTATTATTTAAATTATTATTTGTATTTACTGGTGCTTGAATTTTTATATTATTACGAATTAAACTAATAGGTGTTGATGAACTACTATTAGTCGTATCATTACTCATAGTATTATTTATAGTTGTATTATTATTCATAGTTGTATTATTTTTTTTTAAACGATTTATAGGAGTTGAAAATTGTGCTGATGAGTTTAATTCATTAGAAGGTGGAGCAATATTTTCTAAATCTGTAAAATCTAAATCATCTAAAGGGTCTGTATTATTACTACGATGTGTATCTACAAAATTATCACTATGTAAATAATTGACATTGTCATTATCATTATTTTCTGTATTGTTAAAATGTTCTTGTAATTTATTTTTATTTTTTCTATTCTTTAATTGATTATTATTATTATTATTACTATTATTATTATTACTACTATTATTATTATTATTATTATTTGTATTTGGTATATGTGTTATAGTTAAATCATTTTTTCTATCAAACATTTTATTTATTTTATTTTTTAATAAATTAAAACTGACATTCATAGAATTACTTTCTCCAGAACCATTATTAGAATTATTATTAATATCATTATTATTTATAATAGAATTATAGATAGCATATGTAAATGAAATAATATCTAGAGATAAAAGTGTCCAATAATAATTATTTATAATAGTAAGTATAGATACATCACAGTAATTTAATACTGCGTGTGTTAAAATATAAAGAATACTGCCATATAATACTGTTGAGAATAATCTATTTTCAACAATAAATGAAAATGAACTATTATATAATAAATAATAAAACATTTATAAAAAATCTTTATAGTGTTATTATTTTTTCATATAAAAAAATAAAATGTGAAACGTAATATAAAAATAGAATAATAAAATAAAAAAATTAAGTAAAAAGAATTAATAATATTTATAATGGCATTATCCTCAAATAAATTAGCATAGTTTATTTTTTATAGTTTATTTCTAATTAAATATAATGTATTTTAAATTTTATTTAAAAAATAAAATGTACTCAATCCTAACATATAAAATAGAAAACAAAAGATTAGTGTATATTAATACAGATAAGAATGGATTTTATAATATTAAAAAACTATTTTATACTTATATGACATTAGGCAACAGACATGAACGTTATAGAAGAGATATTAATATAGATTAATAAAAGAACTTAACAGTTATTATATAGTATATATTTTAATGTAATATTAAAATATATACTATATAATAAATATCAACTTTAAATATAATAACCGTCAAATAAGTTCAATGCTTTTAAAAGCTCTTTTGGGTTTATCAATTTATAAAAACGGTCGTTAATTTAAGGATAAGCCTAATATAAAAAACAAACTACACTTATTTATTAGAGGATAAGCCCATTATGATACTAAATGTAAAGAATAAAAAAGAAATACACAAAATAATTTAAAAAAAATACAAAAAGAATTATATCAATTAAATACAAACATAAATAATAATAATAATTCAAAACTATCATACCAACATCTAATATTTTTTCACCAGTACCAGCCTCACAAGTACCAGCCTTATTAACAACAGAACAACAAGATGCTCCACTTTTAAATAATTTAGATGATTTACTAGATTTAGTATATGGTAATTTACCTAATGAAACAAACGCATAAATAACACACTCAACACAATACCCATAAAAAAAAATAAAAACTCCCCCCAAAATAATAATTGAATAGCATCAATAAATAGTTTACTTACTCAAACTTTCCAAATATTTGCGAATGTCTTCATCTTTATCGTAATAATAATTTTCTTCACCTTTATCAGGATAGAATGACATAGTATAATTACAACTGTCCTTCCAAAATTTTAACATTTTATTTTCCATTAATGTGCATTTTAATTCTTGTTTTTCATCTTTTTTATGTTCAGTTTGAAAATCGCATAAAATATTTTCTATATAATAAATATGTTTTGATAAAATCATTTTAACAACTGTTAAATTAGTATGAATATAATTATAGAAGTCTTTCATATTATAAGTAATATAAGTGCGACACCCTTCAATCGCATATTGTAAGAATAGTTTAAGTTCATCTCTAGAAAATCTATCAATCATTAGACTAATTAACATTTTATTATTTTTTAATTGAATATCATTTGAATGATTATTATAATGATTGTGTTTTGCATAAGTAATCCATAGTAATTCATTTGTAATTTGGCCTGATTTCGTCATTGTAAATAAATTAATAATATTATCAGGATTAGCCAAAGCATCTTCAAACATTAACATATGTCTAAATATATATTCTTTAGTTTCAACATTAAGTAATGTCGTGTTGTTAAGTTCATAAAATCTATATAAACTAAACATATTATCTTCTACAAACCAATATATATCTCGAAAGTTATTGCGTTTTTCAAGGAATGAATAAAGTGTGTCACAATAGTCTTTATCATGTTCATCACAATCACATTCATTATTAATACCATCATTACTATCAGTATGTTTATCAGTATGAAATTGAATTTTATGCATACGCTTTTCCTCAGAATTAATTTTAAAATAATATAAGTCTTCTTGTTTAAAAAAGTCTGTCAATTCATAAGAAAAAGGCACTAATTCAATAAAATATTCTCCATCAAAATAAAATACTCCTTTTGTTTCATATTGATCTTCTAGTTTAATATTTTCAATACTTTCATTGACTAAAATAACTTTACGACTATATTTATTTGATCCATCGTCATTTTCTTTTTCTTGTAAAAATGTAAAAATAGTAGGTAGTCCAGATCCACAATCATATTTATTAGTATAATTAAAATGCTCTAGAGCATCAAATTCATCTTTACCTTGAATATATGAAATTGGTTTTCCATTGTTTCTAGTAAGCATCCATTCATAATGTCTTTTACAAAAGTAATATGTAATAAGTTTATCAGAATATTTAAGTTTAAATGAACGGCATTGTAATGTTATTTTTACAGAAATTAAGTCTCCTGAAGAACAATAACCATCACAATTATTAACACATTCATATTTCTCGTTTGTAACAGTCTCTTCGGCGTCGCACATTTTAATCAAAAATAATTAATTATTAAATTATGTACTAAATCAATCACTTAATCAAGTATAAACGTTTAGATCTATCTATATAGCAGTTCTAAAATTAATATAAAAAAATTAAAAAATCAATTTTTTTAGTTTTTTTTAAAATTTAACCAAAATAAGTTTAAATAAAATTAAATTTTTTTAATTCTGAGAAGCTGTATCCTCTCTAGAGTTTAGTTAAGTTTTTGTAAAACTTAAACTTAATTATACAAACCAGTGTCTCCAGCCTCTTTAGTAACATAGCAATCATCATACATTTTCTTTAATTTATCAAGATTATCAATTGCTTCATCTGGTTTATTAATATATTTAAGTAAGTATTGTTGTAAAAGACTGACTGAAATATTAATATTAAATCGGATTAATTCTTCATAAAAATCTTTTGCTTTTTCAACACATTCTGTAAATACAGAAAATATTTTAAGAACTTGTTCTTTACAAACGTAATCAAATTTCATAATATGATCAACACGACCAGGGCGGATAAGAGCAGAATCTAAATGTTGTTTATAATTTGTTGTAATAAAGCAAATCATATTATCACGGGTTGTAATACCATCAAGAGCATTTAAAATACCACTAAATGTGATTAAATTTCGTGATTCATCATTTGCTTTACGTTCTTTAAAAATACAATCCATATCTTCAAAAATAATAAATATTTTTTTTTCATCTTTATCTTCTAAAATACGAAGTAGTCTAATTAAGCAATTATCTGTCATTTTAGGGGAAAATGTAACAATAGCAATATTGTATCCAAAATGAGATGCTAATCCCATAATAAAACTGCTTTTACCAGAACCAGGAACACCTTCAAATAAATAAGTGCGTTTATGTGTAATACCTAATTGTTTATATTTTTTAACAGTTTTACTATCTAAGAAATAATTTAAATCATCAATAATTAATTTTTTCTGTTTAAAAGGTAAGTATATTGTATCAATATCGCGTTTTTCTCTCATACCTAAAGTTTGAAAATAGCCTTCATCAGTACTCATAAATAATTTAATTTTATTTGCTTCTTGTTTCATTTCATCATCTTCAAACTGTGAGTAAAATTTTATACTAGTAGTTATAAAATTATCAAATTTTTCAAAATCTTTTTTATCACACGTAATAGTATAAGTACTAAATAAATATGCTTTTTCTTTTTCAATAATAATTGCCGTTTTATCTAAAACTTTATCAAGTTTTAAAGTAAAGTGTGCTCCATCATAATAAAATTCAATACCTTCTTCACCCAAATTAATATGGTCTAATAAATAATTTTTAGTAATATCATTTTTATATAATTTTTTACTTTTTATAAGTTTATTATTTTCAAAATCATTTTTATCAATAATTGTATCACTTATACTATCACTTATACTATCACTTATACTATCACTTATACTATCACTATTTTTACCATAGGTAGTAATCTCAAAATTAATATTTTTATCTTTTAATTCACATTTTAATTTGTTAAAATAAATTTCTTTATCTGAATCTGTATAATCATTATTAAATTCTTTTATTGTTTGTTCTTTTAAAAATGAACCAAGTAAGAATAAAGGTTGCTTAAAAGTGTTTTGTCTAGGATAACTCTCAGAAAAACTAAATTTCGTAGTTATAGTATAATTAATATCAGTCATTTTTAGAAATAATTAGGAATAATTAGGAATAATTTAAAAAAGTAACTATTATTTTGTACTATATAACTTTTATATACTATTTTATTTAAAATCAATTTTTATTCATTACAATATTTAATTAGGCTTATCCTTAAATAAACGGGTGTGTTTATTAAATGATAAACATAGCAATTTATTTAAGGATAATCCTAATATAAATAAAAATATATAAAAATAGATATATATATATAATATTTATAAAAAATTGATTTAATTTTTTATGTATTATTTAAATAAAAGTAATTAAGAATAGTATTGTATTTAGTGTGTTATTATTGTGTAAATATAATAATTAATAATCTAAAATGTCTGATAATTCTAGAGATGATTATTTGGATGAAAAAGACTCTTATAAATATGACCCTAATGAGTATGATGATTATAATGAGAATGATGACAATTCTAATGGTGATGCGTATGATACGCCAATTACATTAAATAATTATGATGAATTAATGAATTTATCAAAACACGAAAAAACAGATGATAAATTACGTGATATTTTATATGGATTAATTAAATATGTAAAAATTATAAAAAAAAAAGAAATTGGATTTAATTTTGATTATACTATTGAGCCAAAACAAAAATGGTTAGATATAGTAAAAGAATTTAATAGTACTATTGTAGATAAAGATTATAGTATTTTAATTGATGAAGACGCAATTGTATGTTATGTTAACAATGATGAGTTATTAAAATAATAAATTATTGTTCATCTTTTTTTAATGGTGTATCAGTAATATTAATACCACAATAGGGTTTTGGTGTGCTATTAAAATCAATATTTTTATAGAGACCATTATCAATAGATATTTTCAATAATAATTTAAAGTTAGACCAAAATTCGGGTTCATGGCCAACACTTTTAGTCATTAAATGAGCTAGTTCGTGAATACTAACAAAAGTCATAATGTTTTCGTTAACTAATTTTTCACCTTCTTTTTTATCTCTAAGACAAAAAACTATTTTTTCTCCTTTATTAACTGAATAACTAGTATATTTTGCGTCAGGTGTAGTTTCTGAAAATGCTTCAGGGTTAAAGTTTTTATATAATCTTCTAATATCATCTTTTAATTTCATTTTAATATTATTTTCCAAATTAGATATTTCACTATTTCCAGAGTCTTGACCATCAACAATATCTTTATTTTTATCATTTTTTTTATTATTATTTTGTGTTTCTTTATCAAGTGTAGGTTTCATATAGTTATTATAAATAGTTTCATATCCAGAATCATTTATAATAGTTACTAATTTTTCTAATTTAACAGCAATTGTACCTAATAAATCTGATGCTTCTTGTTTATTTTCAACATTACGAACAAGATAAGATTTACCATTTACATTAGATTTAACCATAATAATATCATAACTTTGACCTTCAAAATATTTATAGATAATAATTATTAATGTGATTATTATAATTGTATTTACTAATTCAATCATTTAAGAGGTTTTATTATAAGTATAGTTTTATTTAGTTATATTTATTTTTATTAATCTAATTAATACAAAGATTAGGCTTATCCTTAAATAAACGGGTGTGTTTATTAAATGATAAACCTAAAAGAGATTTTTAAAGCCTTGAACTTATTTGACGGTTATTATATTTAAAGTAGATATTTATTTTTAATTATTTAATTAAATTAAATAATTAATTTCAAACTATATTTTAATGTAACATTAAAATATATACTATATAATAACGGTTAAGTTCTTTTATTAATCTATATTAATACCTCTTCTATAACGTTCAGGTCTATTACCGAGTGTCATATAAGTATCAAATAGTTTTTTAATATTATAA
>Ga0209390_10005365_pt1 | contig 18223 bp, 19 predicted proteins | sample BON01_FD_187212 | JGI IMG/M metagenome (GOLD analysis project Ga0209390, IMG submission 187212) | Freshwater microbial communities from Lake Bonney liftoff mats and glacier meltwater in Antarctica - BON-01 (SPAdes) (version 2) | ecosystem: Environmental > Aquatic > Freshwater > Ice > Glacier...
TATGACGCCGACCGCCAGGCGTTGATGCGCGGTGCGCTGGAACGCATCGGCGCGACTCCGGGCCTGTCGCGCGACACGACCGAAATGGTGGGTCGCATCCTCGGATGACCCCGCCGCCCCTGACCTATCGCCGCGACGCCCGCGCCCCGGCGACCCTGATCGTCGCTTGCGGCACGGTGATGGTGGCGTCGGTGCTTTGGGTTGTGTTTGATGCAGTCTGGTGGATCGCACTGCCAATCGCGCTGATCGCGGCACCCGCGCTGTGGGACGCGGCGAAAGGGCGGGTCGCCACCCTTTCGCTGGACGATGACCGGCTGACCTGGGAAAGCGGCGCGCGGCGGGGCGAGGTGACATTGGCACGGATCACACGGGTGCGGTTTCGCACCACCTTTGATCTGTCCCAGCGCCTGACCCTGTGGCTTGACGACGGACAGCGCGCCCGGGTGCCCCCCGATTGCCTGCCCCCCGGCCCCGGACTTGAGCGGGCGCTTGTCGCACGGGGTGTCGACGCGAGGCGCAGCATCCTGTTCGACTGAGGGAACCCGTCGCGATCAATCAAGCTTCCGATCCGACGAATGTTCTCGGTGCATTCGCACCTGAGGTCGGCGACCCCTCGCCCTCACCGGACCCCGCCAAAGAGACGAACAGTCGCACAAGGTTCACCATGGTCTCGTGTTCGTCTGATCAGTGACGCCCCATGAGACACGATGTCGGAGCAACCAATTAGTGGGCATCGGCCAACCCTGACGCCCTTGCCGAACCTACGCGTCTGGCCGGCATGCCAATATTGCACGATGGGAACGAGCATTGCGTCTGCGATCTCATGCACCGCCTTGATGCCACCCAAAGCCGGATGTTACGCCATATGCAGGTGCTGAAACTTGCCGGTCTGGTGCTAGATCGGCGCGATGCGCAATAGGTGCGCTTCCGTATCAGGCCTGACTTGCTGCCGCACCTGTGGACGTCGATGGCAGCGGCGCTGGTCGAACAGGTGATGGCGTGAGCATGGCGGGGTGGATCAGGGGGTCATTGGCGCGGTTGGCCGATGCGGCGCACAACCTGACCGATGTTACGGAGCTGCTGATTGCCTGGGGTGCAGCGGTGCTGGCCAAAAGGGCCACGACCCTCGCGCCATACCTGGGGTCTGGGGCGGGCGACCATTCTGGCCGCACTGTTCAACGCCATTGCCATTCTGATTGGCGTCGGTGCTGTGACATGGGAGGCGGTTCATCGCCTGTCAGATCCGGTTTCCGTGCCGGGATTGACGGTGATGCTGGTGGCCTTGGTCGGCATCGCGGTGAACACCGGATCTGCGTTGTTGTTCATGTCGGCACGCAAGGGCGATCTGAATGCCCGCGGAGCATTCCTGCACATGGCCACCGATGCGGCGGTGTCGGGTGCAATTGTATTGGCCGCGGGGAGCATCTTGCTTGCGGGGTGGGATTGGCTTGACCCCGCCGTTGCAATTGCTGTCAGCCTGCTGATTGCGGTCACCGCCGCCGGATTGTTTCGTGAGGCGCTGCACCTGAGCCTTGACGGCGTACCGTTCGAGATTGACCGCTCGGCGATCAAGACTTCGCTGGGCGGTCAAGACGGCGTGCAAAGCCTGCACGAACTGCACATCTGGCCGATCTCAACCAGCTGCACGGCACTTGCTGTGCAGCTGTTATGGGACGGGAACGACCCAGACGCGTTCATCTACCGGGTGTCCGATGAACTGGCGGATGTTCATGGCATCGCGCATGTCACCCTGCAACTGGAACGCCAACCCTGCGAACAGGCGTATGCATGATCAATCCCACGCCTTGTAGACGTTCGCCAGCCAACAGCTGTATGCTCGAATACCAGAGCAGACTTTCGAGATCAAAGATGCGAAGCGTCGCTTTCGAGTGACCTCTAAAGACCCAGTGCAAGTTATTGCGCCGACAGACGTTCGCGCGCTGTCATTGCCGCGAAAAACTGATACAGAATACGATGAGTCCGAAGAGAGGATACCCCCACATGTCATTGAAGTTCTTCAAAACCGTTCGGGGCGCATTTCTGCTGGCTGTAGTCGCCGTTGTTTCAATTGTCATCCTGGTTGGGTTCGGCCACTTGAGCGCACTGGCCCAGATGCAGAACCACGGAATGGGGCAAGGCATGCATGGCCATGGCGCCGAGGGAACTGGCCACGACGAAGTCAATATGCCTGGCCTTCGAGGTTTGAACGCAACGGCGGAGGAAAGCACCGAACTGGCCGTAATGTTCCGGGGCTTCCAGACCCTTTCTCGAGAGGTGGTCAACCTTCCAAACGGCATCCGCACCGTGACGGGGTCTTCGGACGATGCGGTGATGGCAGCGCTTGTCAGCCACGTCATCGGAATGATTCAACGTGTTCAGGACGGCAATGATCCGCAGATCATGATACAAAGCCCGACACTTGATGTCTTCTTCATGCGCGGCGATGCAATTTCCACCCAAATCGAAGTAACTGATGGGGGGATCGTGGTCGTTCAGACCTCTGACGATCCTGAAATGATCACGGCGCTGCAAGTCCATGCTGGCGAGGTCTCGGACATGACCGATCGCGGGATGCAAGCCGTCCACGAGATGATGTTGAAACGCATGCACAATTGAACGAAAAAAGTGCTCTCGGCCAAAATCTGCAATGGGAAGAACCAGCTCGGGTGGTGCTGCTCAGACCCTCTCCGGCCCCCGCATGACAGCGTTTTCGCCCGTCATCCCGAGGACGGCCGATCCGTTTGGGTATGCCACGACCAGCGGACATGCCGCCAGAATCCGCGTTTCTCGGAATCCGCCGTCACGCATGTTCGCCAAATCACGCAGCGACTGGTTCCCATTCGTCTCACACCCATCTGACGGAGTTTCTGGGTGACTTGCGACAAGGAGCCTGCTCTGCCACGAAAAGGATTTGGTGCGGGAGGCACTGCCATGGCACAGACCCCGATTGTAACCCTGACGCTTAACCCGGCACTGGATATGAGCACTTCGGTTGGCGAGGTGCGGGATGGTCCGAAACTGCGCTGTGCTGCGCCGCGATTCGATCCCGGCGGCGGCGGTATCAATGTGAGCCGCGTGATTGAAAGGCTGGGTGGCAAAAGCATTGTATTTGCCGCACTTGGCGGTGCAAGCGGCGCGCAACTGGCAGAGCTTCTAACGGCAGAGGGCGTTGATTTTCTAGCCCTGGAAGCGCCAGGTGCAACGCGACAAAGCCTGGCCGTGACCGAAAGCGCGACCGGCAGGCAATTTCGATTTGTCATGCCCGGGCCGGAGTGGACAGAACCCCAGATTTCAGCTGCGGTGCAGGCCATAGCGAAGGCCGTGCCGAAAGGCGCACTTTTGCTGGTGAGCGGCAGCCAGCCCCCAGGCTTCCCAGCGGACTTCCTGCTGACGCTTGCCACTGCGATGGCGGGCCATGGGGCGGTTCTGGTGGATACATCCGGCGCACCGCTTTTCACGATTGCGGCGACAGAGGGGGCTGGGCTGCACCTTTTGCGCATGAACGCCCAGGAGGCCGAAGAAGTGGCGGGCACACCACTGCAAACCAATGAGGATGCTGCTGACTTTGCCGCAGGCCTGGTGGCGCGGGGCGTCGCCGAAACTGTAATCATCGCGCGCGGGTCCGACGGCTCGGTTCTGGTCTCGGCGCAGGGGCGATGGTTCTGCCGCGCGGCCCATGTTGCGGTCAAAAGCAAGATCGGCGCTGGCGACAGCTTTGTCGCTGGCTATTTGCTCGCGACGGCGCGGGGCGCAGCGCCAGATCAAGCGTTGGCTTGCGGTGTGGCGGCGGCCGCTGCGGCAATCATGACCGAGGGAACGCAACTGTGCCGGGCAGAAGACGCCGAGGCACTGATTGCAGCTTGCCCGGTCAGCCCAATCTGAAAACTGGCAACCGTTTCATGTGTTGCTTGCAAATGGCACAGACATGACTTGGCATCCAGCGGTTGTCCGCTCTTTTGCATCGCTTATCCGCAAGGGCGGGATTCAGCGTGGTGCCCGACATCCTGTCCCATGGTGCGATCGACTGGGCGGCCATGGTGTTGCCGGAGATGCCGGTTTGAGGGCGAAACACGATCCTGCATGATCTTGGCCAGGCTGTTGATTGTGGCTTCCATCCTCACGATTCTGAAACGGGCGCCACATGAAGCAAAGTGAGGCAATCCCTGATGGTGGGAATCTGCATCCTGCAAATGACCTTGCCTTTGGTGCTGGGCATCTGACCGCCCCAGCCACCAGCGAAGTTCTGGGTACTTGTTCTCGCCACAACATTTTTGACCCTCGTGGCAGCCTTCCCGGGTGGCGGGCCATGGTTCTTTGGCGCAATGCCCTTTTTCGTGGTGGAAGGGTTTTGTCCCCTGCACAGGTGGCATGTGCTGGAATTGATCCACATCAAGGACGTCACCCCCGAATTTGGTAGCATTCAACTCGTCGCAATAGCGCGACGTCGAATCCGGGAATCGCTCAGGCTCGGTCCAGCATCATCAAGGAGATCCACATGGCACATGTTGTAGTCCTCGGCGCAGGACTTGGCGGCACGATCGCGGCTTACGAACTGCGTGACACGCTTGGGGCGGATCATACGGTTTCGGTCGTCACAAAAGGCAGCCATTTCCATTTCGTGCCGTCAAATCCTTGGGTTGGCGTCGGGTGGCGCGACAAGGCCGCGATCGAGGTTGATCTGGAAGCGGTCTTTGCCAAACGGCAGATCGCTTTGTATCCCCAAGGTGCCAAGCGTTTGCACCCAAAGGAACGCCGAATCGAGCTGATTGGCGGCGATCAGGTCAGCTATGATTATCTGGTGATCGCAACAGGCCCCGACCTGGCCTTTGACGAGATCGAGGGCTTCGGCCCAGAGGCCCATACCCAATCGGTTTGTCATGTCGATCATGCGCTGCAGGCGAAACTGGCTGTGGATGCGTTGATTGCAAACCCCGGCCCGGTGGTGATTGGGGCCGTGCAGGGGGCCTCATGCTTTGGCCCGGCTTATGAATACGCCTTCATCCTCGACAAGGCGCTGCGGGACGCGAAGGTGCGCGACCGGGTGCCGATGATGTTTGTGACATCAGAGCCCTATATCGGGCATCTGGGGCTGGATGGCGTGGGTGACACCAACGGGTTGTTGGAAGGCGAGATGCGCGCGCATCACATCAAATGGATCTGCAACGCCCGGCTGGACAAAGTCGAGGCGGACAAGGTTCTGGTATCGGAAATTGCCGAGGATGGCTCGGTTCTGAAGACTCATGAAGTGCCGCAGGTTTTCACCATGATGCTGCCCGCCTTTCGCGGTATCGAGGCGGTGCGCGGGATCGAAGGGCTGACCAACCCGCGCGGCTTTATTCTGGCCGACAAGTATCAGCGCAATCCGGCCTTTCCGGAGGTATTTTCCATAGGGGTCTGCGTCGCGATCCCGCCGGTGGGCAAGACGGCGGTGCCCGTGGGCGTGCCAAAAACCGGGTTCATGATCGAATCCATGGTGACCGCCACCGTGCATAATATCAGCCAGATGATCAAAGGGCATGAGCCCAGTGCCATTGCCACCTGGAACGCCGTCTGTCTTGCGGATTTCGGCGACGGCGGCATCGCTTTTGTGGCCCAACCGCAAATTCCGCCGCGCAACGTAAACTGGTCGTCGTCGGGCAAATGGGTGCATCTGGCCAAGATCGGCTTTGAAAAATACTTCCTGCACAAGATCCGCAGCGGCAAATCCGAACCGTTCTATGAGCGGCTTGCGATGCAGGCGCTGGGGATCGAAAAGCTGAAAAAGGTCCAGCTTGAGACAGAGGCCTAAGTTCGCAGCGGTCCTCCAGGCGGCTGCACAAACCACAATTCGCCATTGCCAATGTGTGATGGAATGAGAAAGGAAAACCACATGTCACTTGATCGTATGGTCATGGCCTTTGCGGGCTTCATGGTGCTTTTGTCACTGGCGCTGACCCTCTGGGTTTCGCCCTATTTCATCTGGTTGACGGTGTTCATCGGTGTGAACCAGATCCAGGCGGCCTTTACCGGGTTTTGCCCGGCGGCGATGGCTTTCAAATGGTTTGGCGTCAAACCCGGCCCGGCGTTTTGAGCCCATGAACCCCGCCGTTACAGGCCTGAAGTGGCTGGTGCCCCCAATTCACGAAGTGGAATGATCATGCGAACGGTCTTTGCCATGGTCGCCTTGGCGGCATCACTGCCGCTTGCGTTGCTTGCCGAAGATGTGCCGCTGGCCCCCGTATCGGTCACCGAATGGAAGGCTGTCTATGGCCGGATCGAGGCGCGCAGCCGTATCCCGGCCCGCGCCCGGTTGGGCGGCACACTCGTGTCGCTTGAGGTTATCGAAGGCGACGTCGTGACGGCGGGGCAAGTCTTGGCGCAGGTCGTCGATGCAAAGATCAACTACCAACTTGCGGCCATTGACGCGCAGGTGCAGGCGCTGGCGGCCCAGTTGGCCAATGCCAAGGTTGAACTGACACGCGGCGAGGATCTGCTGGCGCGCGGCGTCACCACGGCGCAAAGGCTGGACGCGCTGCGCACGCAGGTCGATGTGTTGACGGGACAGATTGCGGCAGTAGGCGCTGACCGCAAGGTGGTGGAGCAGCAGGGGCTTGAGGGTGCAGTCCTGGCCCCGATCGCGGGCCGCGTCCTGTCGGTGCCGGTTGCAGCGGGTGCGGTTGTGCTGCCCGGTGAAGCTGTGGCAACCATTGGCGGGGGCGGGATTTTTCTGCGCATCGCCGTGCCGGAGCGTCATGCCGTCTTTTTGCGGGAAGGGGCGATGATCGAGATCGAGACCGCCACGGGGCCGTCGCAGGGCACGCTGGCGCGGATATATCCATTGATCGAAAACGGCCGGGTGATTGCGGACGTCGAGGTGCCGGATCTGCCCGAAAGCTTTATCGACGCGCGGGTGCTGGTCCGCCTTCCGGTCGATACGCGCAGCGCTCTGATGGTACCGGAAAGCGCCGTGATCACCAGGACCGGCCTTGATTTTGTGAAGGTTGCAGGCCCGGATGGCACCGTATTGCGCACTGTGGTTCTGGGCCAGCGCCAGACCCTTGACGGAGCTGTGATGATCGAAGTTCTGTCAGGCCTCGTGGCCGGTGACCGGGTGGTCAGTCCACATGAGTGAGGCCCCTGAAACGGTCAATCTTGGCATCGCCGGGCGCCTGACGCGCGCGTTCATTGCCTCGTCCCTGACGCCCTTGTTCATTCTGGCAGCGCTGGCGATGGGGCTGGTGGCCCTTTCCTCCCTGCCGCGCGAGGAAGAGCCGCAGATTTCGGTTCCGCTGGTCGATATCCATGTGCAGGCGCCGGGGCTGCGGGCCGAAGATGCGGTCAAACTGGTGACCGAACCGCTGGAAGGTATCGTCAAGGGCATCGCCGGGGTGGAACATGTCTACTCGTCTACCAACGACGATTATGCGCTGGTCACGGTGCGCTTCAAGGTCGGCACCTCGGCGGATGCGGCGGTGCTGCGGGTGCATGACAAGATCCGCGCCAATATGGACCGCATTCCCGTTGGAATCCCCGAGCCCCTGATCGTCGGGCGCGGCATTGATGATGTGGCGATCGTGTCGCTGACGCTGGCACCGAAACCGGGGGTCGAAGGCATCAGCGCCAATGATCTGACCCGTATCGCCCGCGAATTGCGCACACAGGTTGCCAAGACCGAGGATGTCGGGCTGACTTATCTGGTCGGTGAAGTGCCCGAACTGATCCGTGTGGCACCTGACCCCGAGCGGTTGGCGCTTTACGGTGTGACTTTGCAACAACTGGCAGCCAAGGTGGCAAATGCCAACCGGTCACAGAACACAGGACAACTGCGTGACGGCGGGGAACAGATTGATCTGGTGGTGGGCGAAACTCTGGTCGCGCCCGCGCAAATCGCCAACCTCTTGCTGACCACGCGCGACGCACGGCCTGTCTATGTGGCCGATGTGGCGCAGGTCAGTTTCGTGTCGGACAGCGCCGACGTGATTGTCGCCAACGCAAGCCGCGCCGCGGATGGATCCGTCACCCGCACGCCCGCCGTCACGCTGGCGGTGGCCAAGCGTGCCGGGGCCAATGCGGTGATCGTGGCCGAGGCGATCCTTCACCGGGTCGAAGCACTTGAGGGCAGCCTGATCCCCGACACCATCGCGGTCATTGTCACCCGCGACTATGGCGAGACCGCGAACGAAAAGGCAAATGAACTGTTGTTCCACCTTGGCCTTGCCACCCTTTCCATCGTTGCACTGGTGTGGCTGGCCATTGGCTGGCGCGAGGCGGTGGTGGTGGCTGTGGTGATCCCGGTCACGATCCTGCTGACGCTTTTTGCCGCCTGGATCATGGGTTATACGCTGAACCGGGTGTCGCTGTTCGCGCTGATCTTTTCCATCGGCATTCTGGTGGATGATGCCATCGTGGTCATCGAAAACATCGCGCGCCACTGGGCCATGAACGACGGGCGCAGCCGGTTGACCGGTGCGATCGAAGCGGTGGCCGAGGTTGGCAACCCGACCATCGTGGCGACGCTGACCGTCGTGGCCGCCCTGTTGCCGATGCTGTTCGTGTCTGGCCTGATGGGGCCCTACATGAGTCCGATCCCCGCGAATGCCAGCGCCGCGATGATCTTTTCCTTCTTTGTGGCCGTGATCATTACGCCTTGGCTGATGGTAAAGGTGGCAGGCCGCGCACCGATGGTGGCGCATGGCCACGATGAAACCCATGGCGGGCATCCCGGCGGAATTCTCGGGCGGGTTTACGGCATGGTGGCGCGGCCTTTGCTGGCCAGCAAGACCCGCAGCCTTGTGTTTTTATTGGTCACAACGGTGCTGTCCTTCGGCTCACTCGGCCTGCTCTACACCCAAGATGTGACAGTCAAACTGCTGCCCTTTGACAATAAGTCCGAACTTTCTGTGGTCATCGACCTACCTGAGGGCTCATCGGTCGAGGCCACGGACCGGGTGGCGCAAGACGTCGCGCGCGCGGTGTTGCAGCTTCCCGAAGTCGTCTCGGTGCAGACCCATGCCGGAACCTCTGCCCCCTTCAACTTCAACGGGCTGGTGCGGCACTATTATTTGCGCACAGCACCCCATCTGGGCGAGGTGCAGATCACCCTGTCACCCAAGGCCGACCGTGACCGGCCCAGCCATGACATAGCGCTTGATATCCGGACCCGGCTGGCGGCACTGCCTTTGCCCGTGGGTAGCAGTGTCAAAACGGTCGAGCCGCCGCCCGGCCCACCGGTGATCGCCACCTTGCTGGCCGAGGTCTACGGCCCCGATGCTGAAACACGGCGGGCTGCCGCTTCGAAAATCCGCGCAGCCTTTGAATCCGTGCCCTTTATCGTCGACGTCGATGACAGTTTCGGCATCCAACCCCGGCGTTTGCGCGCCACGATCAGTACGGATGATCTGGAGTTTTTCAGCGTCGAGGAAAGCGATGTGTTCGACACGCTTGCTATCCTGAACGGCGGGCGCACGGTAGGATATTCGCACCGCGCGGATGGCCGCCAACCAATCCCCATCCGCATTGCCCGCGACAAGGGCGACAAGGTGCTCGACGAACGGTTCCTGTCCACCCCGATCCCGGCCAATGTGCTGCCCGGCGCGCGCGGTGTGGTCGAATTGGGCGATGTGATCCGCGTGGCCGAAGAACGGGCCTCCTTCCCGGTCTTTCGCCGCAACGGACGTGACGCGGAGATGGTCACGGCAGAGATGGCCGGTGCGTTCGAGGCACCGCTTTACGGCATGATCGCCGTGGGTCAGGCATTGAACGCGATGGATTGGGCACCCGGCTCCAAGCCAGTGATCAGCCTTTATGGCCAGCCTGAGGACGAATCCGTGACCACGCTTTTGTGGGATGGCGAATGGGAAGTGACTTACGTCACCTTCCGCGACATGGGGGCCGCCTTCGGTGTGGCACTGCTCGGGATCTATATCCTTGTCGTCGCGCAGTTTGGGTCGTTCCGGCTGCCCTTGGTGATCCTGACGCCGATCCCACTTACCTTTCTCGGGATTGTCGCGGGTCATTGGCTGTTTGGCGCACCGTTTTCAGCCACCTCGATGATCGGCTTCATTGCCCTTGCCGGGATCATCGTGCGCAACTCGATCCTGCTGGTCGATTTCATCCGCCATGCCGACCCGACGGGCAAGACCCCTGTCGAGATTCTGATAGAGGCGGGCGCCATCCGGTTCAAACCCATCCTGCTCACGGCAATTGCGGCGATGATCGGGGCGGTCGTGATCTTGACCGACCCGATTTTCCAGGGGCTGGCAATTTCGCTATTGTTCGGGTTGTTGTCATCGACGCTTCTGACGGTTCTTGTGATCCCGGCGATCTACCGCGTGCTGAAGACCTGAATGCGGCACAAGCATTGATCAGCCCGCTGCGCTTTCGGTGGTGGGCAAGGCGACGTTCACCTCCAGCCCCCCCGCACAACCGGGCATCGGCGATGTCAGCGTAAAGGTGCATCCGGCGCGATCAGTGATGGTGCGCACGATTGCGAGCCCAAGGCCGCTTCCGTCACCGGACCCCGCGCCGCGCTCGAACCGCGCCATGAGGTGGGACCATGGTATCGGGCGCAATGACAGGCCCGTCATTGGCAACCGAAAGGCCCCCGTCAGCCGTCAGGCTTACCGTCACAGGAAACGATGGGACGCCGTGTTTCAGCGCGTTCTCGATCAGGTTCCGGCTGAGGATGCCAAAGGCGTCCGGGTCGATGTCGGACAGCACGGCGGTGTCCGACATGCTGAGGGTGATCCGGTCCGACCCCGCAGCCCGAGCAAGATCAGCGACCACAATTTGCAGCACGGAGCGCAGGTCCGAGGGTTGCCCGGTGCGCAGCCGCCCGCCTTCGCCGCGTGCAAGCTGCATCAGCTTTTCCGACAATCGCGTCAGGCGTTTCAGCGTTGTCTCGATCTCGGCCGCGCGCCGCCCGACGTCCCGGTCGGTGGTTTCGGTTTGCAGGCGCTGCGCCTGTGCGATGGCCCCGGCAAGCGGTGTGCGCAATTCATGGGCGGCGTTGGCGGCGAAACTGCGTTCGGCGTCGAAGGCCTGTTCAAGACGTGCCAGCAACTGGTTGACCTCTGCTGTGATGGGCATCACCTCGCTTGGCAGATCGGCCCCGGCGATGGGCGACAGATCGCGCGCGCCGCGTGTCGCCAGTGCGTCGCGCAGGCGCAACACGGGCCGAAACCCCAGGCGCACCGCCGCGATGATGGCGGCAAGGCTGAGGGGGATGACCAACAGCAGCGGCAGGCCCAGACCCATCTGCATCTCGCGCGCCACCTCTGCGCGATGGTCCAGCGGTTCGGCGATGGCGATGGTGATACTGTCCTGCAATGCCGCGTCATAATACAGGCGATGCGTGGCGGTCAGGCGGAACCCCACACCGTCATAGGGCGGAAACATCGCCACATCGGCAGCGTGCGACCGCAGCAGAACCCGCCCCAGCGTATCGCTTACGTCATATAGGTGAACAGCTCGTCATGCGCGCGCAGGGCCGCGATCCGCTGGCCAATGCCCTCCTCCTCGCATTCGATGATGTCGAGCACGGCCAGCGGCAGAATGCGTTGCGCGGTTTCCTGCTGGGCGCTGTCGAACACCTCGTCCATCTCGTGGCGCAGGATCGTCGATGTCACGCTGGCGGCGGCGATCCACAGCACTGTCACAGCGAGGCCGATCAGCAGCGCAAGTCGCTCCTGGATCGAGCGGGGCACCCTCACGGCGACCCCAACCGATATCCAAGACCCCGTTCCGTCTGTATCACCGCGGCGCCCAGTTTCTTGCGCAGGCGGCTGACATGCACCTCAATCGTGTTGCTTTCAATCTCGGTGGCGAAGGAATACAGCCGCTCTTCAAGCTGCGCCTTTGAAAGCAGTTGTCCGGGCCGTTGCAGGAAGGCCTCGAACAGCAACCATTCACGCGCCGTCAATGCTATGGCCCGTCCTTCCCGGCGCAGGCTTCGGGCGGCAAGGTCGATATCCAGCGGCCCCAGCGAAATGATCGGATTGGGGTTACCGGAGTAACGCCGCGCGACTGATCCGATGCGGGCGGAAAGTTCGGCCAGATCGAAGGGTTTCACCAGATAATCATCCGCCCCTGCGTTCAGCCCCTCGATCCGGTCCGAGATCTGATCGAGGGCTGTCAATATGATCACCGGCGTCACACTGGCGCAAGGTGCTTGCCCGCCTCAAGGGGCCATTGGCCGGACGTCTGCATGTGGAAATCGCGCGGATTTCCGTGGCCGGGTTGCTGCTGTCATCGCTGACCGCGCTGTGGATGACGGCGTCGACCTTCGGGTTTGTGCCGCAGGGCGCCGGTCCGCCGCAGATGCCCGCCGTCAGTGGCCAGACCGGGGTGCTTTTGTCCGACATGCCCGCGCTGCGCGACACTCCGGTCTGGGCCCTGCGCGATCTGACCTTTCCGGCACCCGGCGATCCGACCGATGCCTATGCGCTGAAAACCGCTGCTGGTGAAGGCTATCTGGATCAGGGCACTGGCCAGTTGGTGGCATGGACCGATGCCGGGGCGTGGGAAACGTTGGATGAGACGATCTACATGCTGCACACCGGTCGGGGGGCGGCCGTGCTGGGGCTGATCCGTGGCCTGATGGCGCTTGGCGTGCCGGTGATGGCGGGAACCGGGGTCTGGATGTGGGTGGCCGGGCGACGCGGGCGGCCCCGTCTGCGCGGCACTGTGGCCGCAGGGCTGGCCGATACGGTGCTTCTGGTCGGCAGCGAGGGGGGCAGCACATGGGGGTTTGCCGCTACGTTGCAGGGGGCCCTGACCGCCGCCGGTCTGCGCGTGCATGTGGCCCCGATGCAGGCGTTTGCGCCCGACCGCTATGGTCGCACGAAACGCATCGTCGTGCTGGCCGCAACCTATGGCGATGGTGTGGCACCGGCCTCGGCCAAGGGCTTTCTTGATCGGCTTGCGGCACTGCCGGATGCCCCGATCATTCCAATCGCCGTACTTGGCTTTGGCGACCGCAGCTTTCCGGCCTTCTGCGGCTATGCGCATGAAGTGGCTATGGTGGCCAGTGACAAGGGGTGGCCAAAGCTGCTGCCCCTCGACACGGTGGACCGCCAGTCGCCGCAGGACTTCGCCCGCTGGGGCCGCGATTTCGGCGTGGCGATCGGGGGTGCCGCTGGAACTGAAGCACCAGCCCTCAATGCCTGCCAGCGTATCGCTGACCCTGATCTCGCGTCGCGATTAGGGGGCCGAGGTGCAGGCGCCCACTGCGATCCTGCGCTTTGCCCTGCCACGCCGCCCGCTGTGGCAGCGTCTGACCGGGCGCGGTCTGGCGGGCTTTGCGGCGGGCGATCTGCTGGCGATCCTGCCCGATGGATCACCGATCCCGCGCTTCTATTCGCTGGCCTCTGCGCGCCGCGACGGGTTTGCCGAGATTTGCGTGAGCCGATATCCGGGCGGCCTGTGCTCGGGACAACTGCTTGATCTCGCTCCCGGCGATGCGGTGCGCGCCTTTATCAGGGCCAACCCCGATTTCCGGCCGAAGCGGGGGCGCGCACCCGTCATTCTGATCGGGGCCGGAACCGGGGTTCGGGCCGCTGGCAGGCTTTGCACGGGCAAACACAGCGCACCGCCCGATTCATCTTTGGTTTGGTGCCCGGCATCCTGACAGCGATCTGCTTTATGGCGACGAGATGGCCGCTTGGCGGGCCGATGGCAGGCTGGCCTCGGTCACCACGGCATTCTCGCGCACCGCAAAGCGGAGTTATGTTCAAGACGCGCTGCGCCATGATAGCGCGCGGATCGCGCAACTGATCAAGGATGGGGCGCAGATTCTTGTCTGCGGTGGGCGTGGCATGGCCGCAGGCGTGGCCGAGGCGCTGAGCGATATTCTGGCGCCGCAGGGTCTGACCCCTGCGATTTTGAAAGCGAAGGGTCGTTATGTCGAAGACGTTTACTGACCTTGTGCGTCACGCACCGAACGGCGCAACCATGGGCACGCGCTGGTCCGCACTCTTCCACATGCCGCGCAGCTTCGATGTGGCCCCGGTTGCCGCGGCAATGCAGGCGGCTGTAGCCGAGGTTGATGCGCAGATGTCCACATGGAAGCCGGACAGCGACCTGATGCGCCTGAATGCGGCGGTGCCGGATGTCTGGGTTGACGTGCCGCCGAGCCTGATGGCGGTGCTTGCCGCCGCGCTGGAGATCGGCCGTGCTTCGGATGGGGCGTTTGACATCGGCATGGGCGATGCGGTCGCCGCTTGGGGCTTTGGCCCTGTTCAGGCCAGCGAGGCGGCCATTCGCGCGGCGCTGGCCTGCGCGCGCAGTCCGGCGCATGAGATGCTGGAGTTGGATGCGACCACAGGCTGGGCGCGCAAGCATGGCCCCTTGACCCTTGATCTGTCAGGCATCGCCAAGGGATATGGCGTGGACCGGCTGGCCGAGGTGGCAGGCACCTTCGGCATCAAGAACGCGCTGTTGGCCATTGACGGCGAGGTGCGGGCGATTGGCCTTCAGCCGGACGGTGCGCCCTGGACCGTCGCCATCGAGCGACCCGGTCATGGGCAAAGGGCACCGCATTCGATTGTTGCCCTCCAAGATGCCGCCATCGCCACATCCGGCGATTACCGACATTGGGTCGAGGTGGGCGCGCAGAGGCTGTCGCATATCATGGACCCGGCCCGCGGCGGCCCCGTTGTCGCGCCGCCCGCCTCGGTCACGGTCGTGGCGCAGACCTGCATGGCCGCAGATGCCTGGGCGACGGCGCTGATGGTGACGGGACGTCTGGAAGGTGCGACATTGGCGCGCAGGCACAATCTGGACGCCCTGTTCATTGACCGCGAGGGCGGCCACCTGCGCGCGTCGCGCGTGGGACGGCTGTTCGAGGGCGTTTCAGAGTCCGCCCCAACCCCAAAGGTGAAAACAACATGAAACCCTTGCTGCATGATCGTCTGAATGTCGCCCTGATGGCCATCGCGCTGTTGGGTCTGGTTGTCGGTGTGGGCCTGTGGCTGGCCTCGCGGCCCGACCTTGCCACCCTTGTCTGGACGGGGGGCGTCTTGCCCGTACTTGCGGCCCTCGTCGTCGAGATTGTGCGCAGCCTTTGGCGGGGTGAGGTCGGCCTTGATATCGTGGCGGCGCTGTCGATGTCGGCGGCGCTGTTGTTTGGCGAGACGTTGGCGGCGGCGGTGGTCGCGCTGATGTATTCGGGCGGCACCTTCCTTGAAAGCTATGCCCAGGGCCGCGCCCGGCGTGAAATGAGCGATCTGTTGTCGCGCGTGCCCCGGACGGCCACCCGGCAGCAAGGCGGCGCGCTGGATGAAGTGCCGCTGGAGGATATCGCACCCGGCGATCTGCTGCTGATCCGGCAGGGCGATGTGGCTCCGGTCGATGGCACGGTCGAGGGCGACGGCGCCATGCTGGACCAGTCCGCGCTGACCGGCGAGTCGATGCCCGCGCGTTTGACCCAAGGCCAGGATGTGATGAGTGGTTCCACCAACGCCGGCGAAGCGTTCGATCTGCGCGTCACCCGGCGTGCGGCGGACAGCACCTATGCCGGGATCGTGCGGCTGGTCGAGGCGGCGCAAGCGTCAAAGGCGCCGATGGCGCGGCTGGCCGACCGCTGGTCGCTGCTGTTTCTGGCCGTCACGGTGGCGTTGGCGACGGCGGCGTGGTGGTTCACCGGCGATCCGATCCGCGCCGTGGCGGTATTGGTGGTGGCCACCCCCTGCCCGCTGATCCTCGCGGTTCCGGTGGCACTGGTCGCCGGGCTGTCGCGGGCGGCGCATTTTGGTGTGCTGATCAAAGGCGCAAAACCGCTGGAGGCGCTGGCGCGGATCAACACGCTGATTCTCGACAAGACCGGCACGCTGACCGACGGGCGGCCGCAGATCGTGTCCATCGTGACGCTTGGAGCGATGTCCGAGGACGAAATCCTGCATTTTGCGGCAGCGCTGGATCAGGCATCGAAGCACCCCATCGCGCAGGCCATTGTCATAGCGGCGCAGGGGCGGGGGGCCACTTTGCCGATCCCACAGAACGTGGTCGAGACGCCCGGCGAGGGCGTTGCAGGCACCATCGAGGGGCGGAGTGTCGTCGTAGGTGGAACTGCCTTTGTCGCGGCGCAGGTGGGTATCACCGACGTCGAAATCGCCAATATCGAGGCTGGGTCGGTGGTTGTATCGCTGGGCGTTGACGGAAAGCTGATGGGCCATATCGTGATGGCCGACGCATTGCGGTCGGGCACGGCGGATCTGCTTGCAGGGCTCCGGCGGCTGGGGATCAACCGCATCCTGCTGGCCACAGGTGACCGCCAGGCGGTGGCCGAGGCGATCACGGACGGGCTGGGTCTGGACGGCGTGCGCGCCGATCTGACCCCGGATCAAAAGGTTCTGCTGGTGCTGACCGAGCACAAAAGAGGCCCGGTGATGATGGTGGGCGACGGCGTGAACGACGCACCCGCCCTTGCCGCCGCCGATGTCGGTGTGGCCATGGGCGCGCGGGGCGCAGCGGCATCGGCCGAGGCCGCGGACGTAGTGCTGTTGGTCGATGATCTGAACCGCCTGCTGCCGGGCATCGAGATCGCACAACGCAGCCGCCGTATCGCATTGGAAAGCGTTGTGGCCGGGATCGGCCTGTCGATCCTTGGCATGATCGCTGCGGCCTTTGGATACCTGACGCCCGTGCAAGGTGCGCTGGCGCAAGAACTGATCGACGTGGCGGTGATCCTGAATGCGCTCAGGGCGCTGCGGATCACGCCGGGCGGGGTGGCTTCGGCTGTGGCCGCGCCCAATACGATGCTTGAATTGAACGAACCAAACATATGAGCGGATTGTCCCATTCCGAAAACCACAGGGTGCATCGCATCGGCTGGCTGCGCGCCGCCGTTCTGGGGGCCAATGACGGGCTGGTCTCGACCGCCAGTCTGCTGGTCGGTGTCGCAGCCGCAGGCTCTGGCCGCCCCGAGATCCTGATTGCGGGGCTTGGGGCGGGATGCCGCCCCTGCCAGCGCAGGCAGCTCAATGGCAGACGCCGGTGGCGGACGACCAAATGGACCGGCTGCGCGGCAAGATCAACAGCCGGGGCGAGGCGAAGCTGAGTGCGCAGGCGATCCAGTGGCCGACCCTGGCGGCGCAGAACTGGGAGGGATCGAGCGAAGCCAGCATCACCCGGGCGGATGGCAAGTCCCGGATGGATATCCTGCACTATCGGGCCGAACAGGGCTTCACCCGCCCGGACCCGGTGACCATGCCGCATGGGGGCCAGTCCTTGCCACACGCCCCGATCTCGCGCCCGCTGTGGGCTTCATTGATTGCCTCGCATGGGCGGGTCGTCTCGCGTCGGATCCTGAAGGCCCGGGCACGGCGGCGGCTGAACCCGCTCTTCGTAGGATGGCTGATGGGCTGGCCCATCGGGGAAGAGGTGGTCGCGGGATTTTGGACCAGTTGCTAAGCTATAGCGACTGATGAGGGACCGACCTAAAATGACGAAACGCAAGCGCTATACATCGGAGTTCAAGGCGAAGGTGGCGTTGGCAGCCATCCGCGAGGAGCTGACGACGGCCGAGCTGGCCAAGAAATACGACATTCATCTATTACCGGCAGGCGATGCACAGCATCGCCGAGAGGCGACGATGATCAGCGGCTGGAAGAAAGCTGCAATCGCGAACATGGCATCGGCGTTTAGCGGCAAGATTTCCGCTGAGCCGCAGATTTCCGAGAAGGAGGTTGAAAAGTTGCACGCCAAGATCGGCCAGCTCGTCGTGGAACGCGATTTTTTGGCCGATGGTCCGTCCATGTGGCCGCCATTGGTCCGAGGCCCATGGCGGACAGTCTCATCCTCGGAACTGGAGGCAAAAAGCGGTGAAGCATGATCATCCCGATATGAGCGTGCGCCGCCAATGTGTGCTGCTCTCCCTGACGCGCTCGGCGCTGTACGATCAGCCGCGCGGCGAAAGCGCCGAGAACCTGGGTTTCATGGAAATCATCCATTGCCCGGCAGGCGCATCCAAAGGATGCTGCCGAGAGGGGACAAGCGTCCTGCGGACCTGGAAACGCCGTGGTATGGGTCACGGCAAATGGGCCGCCACATGCAACGAGAAGGCCACAAATGTGGGCGACGTCGCGCTGAAAGCGCGCCCTTCGCGCGACGGGTGCGGCGGCTGATGAAGCTGATGCGGTTGGTCCCGATCCACTGCCCGGCAGTGCATGTTTACATGCACGAGAGGGTACCAAGAGCCCAAGACCAGCAAGAAGCATCCCGCGCACAAGATATGTCCATATCTGTC
>Ga0209390_10005366_pt1 | contig 18223 bp, 14 predicted proteins | sample BON01_FD_187212 | JGI IMG/M metagenome (GOLD analysis project Ga0209390, IMG submission 187212) | Freshwater microbial communities from Lake Bonney liftoff mats and glacier meltwater in Antarctica - BON-01 (SPAdes) (version 2) | ecosystem: Environmental > Aquatic > Freshwater > Ice > Glacier...
CAAGGACATGCCAAAGCTCATCGAAGCTCTCAAAGCCGAATGCCTTGACAAACAATCACCAAACCGATGAGATCATTTTTAACAAGAAATCGTCACTCACGTTTCAACTACCGACGGGACATCCTCCCGTGGAGGGGCGATTCCGGTAACGGGATTGTCTTAAGCGTTCGTGCGAAGGGCAACGCAGGCCAGCGATTGAGCTCCGACATCACCACTTCCGTGTGCCAATCTTGTCCTGACAGGGAGAAGGCCACATCGTCGCTGCCGTTATTGGCAAGGCATCGACGGACACGGCGGAGTCTGCGAACCTGTGCATGCGTGGATATTCCAAACGCGAGAACCGGGAGGTCCTGTTGGTCTCCGCTGAACTCAGGTGCCAATAACACCTTTCCCCATCTCGGGAGCGTGCATCAGACCTCGTGCCTTAAGACTGAGTAACACTTCTTTCCATGACAACTCGCTTTCTTGCTGACCATCCACAACGGCGATCAGTTCCTTCGTACCGTCAGCCGTTGCTCTCATCAAAACCAACTGGCACTGACGATTCTCATCCTTCGTGCGACCTTCGTTGTCATTGAACCGAACGTTGCTGTAGATGCCGTTAGCCCACATGTAAACCTACCGCTTCCCCGCCAGAGATCGCTTCGGCCATTCGACGTATTCTTTCTCTCAAACCGATTTCAGCCTTGTCACCGTGGACGCCGACAGCCCCTTCGCATCAGCTTACAGCAGCGATTGCAGAGCCTCCGGGAAGTCGTCGGTGCTGATGCCTTTGAGGTACAGCTAGGGAATCAATTCTTCGATGGATTTCGTCTTGAGAAGGTACTTCGGAAGAATGCCGCGAGTGAAATCTTAGCGTTTTGAACCAGACCGCTTGTCACGCACGCGAGGCTGACTCACAGCCCCGGGCCGACTCCTGTGAGCATCTCTCGCTCCGGCAGTGAGCCGTTGCGAACAACCAGTCTTCGCCCGTTTTTATCGGTGATGTCCGTGCGCTCATTCATGTAATCTGCGACTTCCTTTTGAATGGCAGCTCTGAGCATTTTCTGAGCTCCGGCTCGAAGGATTTCCGTCAATGTATCACGTACTGTGATATATCCGAAATCTGAGGTCGCCGCTGTGTCTTCAAGGGCGGAATGGTATTCTGAATCATGGGTGACGTGCCTTTCGTGAATGAGCTGGAAACTTTGGTAGGTAACCAATTCATCGCGAAACACGGCGTCTGTTTCAACCGTCACTCAAACACAACTTTCGGCAGTAACCCAGCGCGGAGCACGCCGGTGGTCAAGGGGGTTTAGGGAACTCGCGTTCAATGCGCACGCTCAAGCAGACGCGAGGCCATCCCGTAACTGATGGAGCATTCAGGTCCAATGCAGTTTTCGGCGAGTTCCATCGCGTTCGAACAGTCAAATTCGATGAACTGAAACACCGCGCTGGGTCAATCAATTGGAAGACAGGCCGCTTTGTGCAACAGACGCTCAGTCTTAAAAGTTGCCCCTTTTTCTGTCTTAGGTGCCATCCTGCTTTAGGAACCACCCCATTAATTTGTGGCCTTCGGGGAAGCCAACGTCTGATTGTGCGGCCACAACTTCGTCATACGTTGCCAGACGATTGGCTGCTATTCCTGTTCCGCAGGCGGCAAACGGACAGTTGCCGTGGCTGTGCGTTCGGGTTCGAAGAAACGTGGGATGATCCGGACTTATCAACAGTCGATAGTCACCCTGTTGCTGTAGCCATTCATGAATCGGAGCCACAATCTGAGAATCAATTTGTTCCACGGCTTTGATCTTGGCTGCCGTGTTGCCTTCGTGAGACGCCTCGTCTGTGGCTTCGACATGGACAACTAGAAAATCAATGTCGTCGCGTTGCAGAGTTTCTATGGCGGCGCGTCCCTTGGCGGCATAATTCGTATCGAGATAGCCCGTTGCCCCTTCGACTTCGATAACGTCCCAGCCGATCAGCCTGCCCATTCCTCGCAACAGGTCGACTGCTGTAATTACTGCTCCACGCACCCCGAATCGTTTCAAGAACGGCTCCAGCGCGGGGCGCTGTCCGAGTCCCCAAAGCCACGTTTGAGTCGCTGGATGATCGCTAGCAGCGATTCGGGCTAAATTTGGGGCCGCGTTGGCAAAAAGTTCTCGGCTGCGGCTCATGAGTGTTCGCAGTTCGTCCGAACCGGGGCCGGACGGCAGGTACTCGGCGATCGGCTGGTTTGTTATATCGTGCGGCGGTGTACTGGTGGTGAGCTTAGTGAAAGGCGGCGTTTCTCCGCGAGCTCGATAAATCAGCAGATTGCGGTAGCTGACGCCGTTGTGATATTTCCAGTGGCTATCGCCGCACTGATCCTTCTGCAGAAGTTCGATTAGCTGCTTTGCCGAATCGCGGGGATACTGTTCGGCTGTAAAGCTGCTCATGACTTCGTCAACGACAGTGACCAAGTTACAACGAACCGCCCAATCTCCGACATTCAGCTGGATTCCCTGAGCTGCCGCTTCAATAGGAGCACGTCCGGTGTGGAACTCCAGCGTGTCGTAACCAAACAGTGTCATCGTTCCAACATCGCTTCCAGATGGCATGCTGGCCGGCACATTATCGGTGCGTCCGACTATTCCCATCCGTGCGACTTCGTCCATGGCAGGCAGTCTGGCTGCCTGAAGCGGAGTTTTTCCACCAAGCGACAATTGTGGTTCGTCGGCCACACCATCAGGGATAACAAGGACGTACTTCATTGCGAAAGGTCGTAATTCTGGGGATAGTGGGCAGTGAAATTACAAGTTTCAGGGGGCAGGATAATCGAAACCGGAGCAATTCCCTATTGTGTGATTTCGGAATTGCATAACTACCGGGCTTCATCGGGTTTACACAAAATCTTAAACCCGATATATCTCCCTCACATCTCGGCCCTGCAGCCTATTCCCGATCAGCAAACCTAAAGAGAAGTTTAACATTCCATCGCGGTTTTGGTGCCTATTTATCGGGCAGCGCGGTAGGACGTTCACATAGGAGGAAGTTAAGTGTCCGTTGAAGAAAAAGTAGTTGGCATTGTCAGCGATCAGCTGGATACGCCTAAGGAAGACATCACACGCGCAAGTTCGTTTGTTGATGATCTGAAGGCGGATTCTTTGGATATTGTGGAATTGGTGATGGCTCTGGAAGATGAGTTCGACATCAAAATCCCTGATGAAGATTACGACAAGATTAAATCTGTTGGCGATGTAATTACCTACATCGAGGAGAAGTCCTGATAGATGTCACGGCGCAGAGTTGCTGTGACTGGGACATCGGTGGTTACGTCGCTGGGAAGTGATGTGGACGATGTCTGGAACGCAATCTGTAATGGGAAAAGTGGCGTAAGTCTTATTGAACGATTCGACTGCAGCGAATTTCGCGTGCGGTTTGGTGGTGAAATTAAGAATTTTGATCCACGATCTCATATGCAGATTGACGGGAAAGCACTGCGCCGGATGGACCGCTTTGTTCAGTTTGCCATGGTGGCAAGTGACAAGGCGATTCATCAGTCGGATGTGCTGTCTGCTTCATTTGATCCTTATCGATGTGGCGTTGTTATCGGCAGCGGCATTGGCGGTCTGGATGAAATTGAAGACCAGCATTCTCGACTGTTCGACCGTGGGCCGGAACGAATATCGGCGTTCATGATCCCCAAATTGATCGTGAACGCCGCTGCCGGTAACGTAGCCGTTCACTGGGGGCTGAAAGGTCCAAGTTCCGCCATTGCGACTGCATGTGCGTCGGCGATTCACTCGATCGGAAATGCGTTCCGATTAATTCAGGGTGGTTACGCTGATGTCATGGTTGCTGGAGGCACAGAAGCTGGCATTACCCCGATGGGAATTGCCGGGTTTGCCCGAATGAACGCGCTTTCCGTTCGAAATGCGGCTCCGTGCAGCGCCAGTCGTCCTTTCGATAGGGATCGCGATGGCTTTGTCATGGCAGAAGGATCGGGAATTCTGGTTCTGGAAGATATGGAACGCGCACAGAAACGGGGTGCAAATATTCTGGCCGAGATCACAGGCTTTGGCCTGTCATCGGACGGGTTGCACATGACACAGCCTGACGAAAACGGCGAAGGTGCGGCTCGAGCAATGATTGCTGCCCTTGAAGACGCCACGCTACCGGCTGACAAAATTGATTACATTAACGCTCATGGGACAAGCACGCCGCTGGGTGACCGAGCAGAGTCGATCGCCATTCGGACTGTGTTTGGATCGCACGCAGATTCCGTAGCCGTTTCCAGTACGAAGGGACATCTTGGTCACCTTTTAGGAGCGTCTGGTGGAGTGGAAACGGTGTTCTGCATCAAAGCCATCGAGACCAACACCGCGCCGCCGACAATAAACTTTGAAACTGCGGGCGAAGGCTGTGATCTTGATTACGTCCCCAATGAAGCTCGGGATCTAAAGATATCGCATACCCTAAAGAACAGCTTCGGATTCGGCGGACACAACGCCTGCCTGATTGTGTCTTCTGTCTGATCACCTGCGTCAACCACGCAGGTGCAAACCACGCAGCAAACCTGGTGCGAGACTCGTCGCGAAGTCAGAAACTCTTCATTTGTTGCGGAAAACCTAAGGCAGATGGCGAGTTGTGTCGTCGGAATCCTGAATTTACACGAAGTGGTATCGAGAACCGAATGGTCGGGCTGACGTTTTAAGGGCGACTGTACTGGCGGTTCAATGCATTTGTTTGGGGTGCAAAAGCAACTTCAAAACGGGGAATTAAGGTTAGACGACGAAAAAAATGAAGGCGGTGCGAGATCAACGCTTGTTCAGAATTTGACAGCTTGTGACTCCGGATTTTTCGTTTACTCTGGAATTCACCCCGATATCGTTGCCCAAAAGTCCCAATAGTCGTCACTTTGGGACATGATGACGGAAAAACGTCAACTGTAGACCACTTTCCTTCGTCGTATGACTAGAATTTCCAGCTTCGAATTCGTCGCATTGGATGGAGAGCCACGGCGAATTGAACAGAAACGAAGAAACTGATTTCTTTACGGCCCCGGACGAGTCCTAAATATTATGTCTGACACAGGAACCGGCGACATCGTAATCACCGGCATTGGTTTGATGTCGCCTATAGGCATCGGCGCGGATGCCTTTTGGCAGAGTCTCGAAGCCGGACAATGTGGTTTTCGCACCACAGAACATCTTAGTTTTGTGGCAACGCCGGATTGTATTGGTGGCGAAGTACCGGGCTTTAACGAAAAGTCAGCTCGCAACGAGCACCTGAAAGCTGTTCGCAAGCAGATCAAAGTGATGTGCCGCGAAATCCAGTTGGGAGTAGCATCTGCACTGCAGGCTATGACTCATGCCGGACTCGAAGCTGGTTCAGTTGCTCCGGAACGGATCGGCGTGGACTTCGGTGCAAACCTGATGTCCAGTCCTCCTGACGTTCTGGTGGATGCGGCAGTTGCCACAATCGGTACAGGCGCTGAATTCGACTACAGTAAGTGGGGGTTTAACGGAGGCGATCGGTTCAAAGGTATGGAGCCGCTATGGCTGCTGCGGTACCTTCCGAATATGCCCGGATGCCATATCGGAATCGCCGTCGACGCTCGTGGTCCCAATAACTCACTCACACAGGACGAATCGTCCGGCGGATTGGTTCTCGCAGAGGCTGCGAATATCATCCGACGCGGGCGTGCCGACGTGATGATCACTGGTACCACGGGAACCAAGCTGCATTCAGTCAAAGCCTGCCAGCATACACATTGGGACAAACTGGCCGAAGGGCCAGCTGGCGAACGATGTCGACCATTGGACCGCAATCGTCGTGGAGAAGTCGTTTCAGAAGCAGCCTGCACCCTGATTTTGGAATCACGAAGTCACGCAGAAGCTCGCGGAGCCACGATTTACGGAACACTGCTTGGGACTGGTTCAAGCTGTGTGTTGGGTATCGATGGCGGAGCTGGAGAACAACAGGCCATCGAACAGGCGGCTGCAATGGCAATGCGGCAGGCTGGTATTTCCGCAGCCGATCTTGGTCACGTCAACACCGGTGCGTCCGGCCACTTAACTCGCGATGCGTTTGAAGCCAGGGCCATCCGATCAATTTTGGGCAGCCACGCGGATTCAACCTTCGTGACGGCCCCTAAAAGCTATCTTGGCAGTGCGGGAAGCGGTTCGCAGTTAACAGAAATTGCAGCATCATTGCTGGCCTTGAACCATGGTGTCATACCTAAGACCCTGAACTTTGAGTCGTCAGACGAAGAGACGCCGCTTAACGTAGTTTCCGGTGAACACGCCAAGACCAGTAATGGCATCTTCCTGAAAACAAGTGTCACTCGCATGGGACAAAGCAGCGCTGTGGTGATTGGCGTTTGAACCCACACGCAAACTTTGTGCAGCCGAGTCTACGGCGACTCAAATTCTTAATACAGTTAATACAGTTAATACAGTTAATACAGTTAATACAGTTAATACAGTTAATACATCGCGCTAAAAGGAAGCTGGCTTAACCGTGAATGCACAGCGATCGCGGAAGTTGCTCATTTCAGCCGCGTGCGTCTGAGTTAAGCTGTTCAAGTAGCTCAGTTGCCGCAGCTTAGTTCGCAGGAACATTAGGTCGTGCTCTACGGGCGAAGCCGCTGGGCTATTTTGTGAGCTGATGTGTCCGGTGACAACACTGCAATTTGTCCCAGCCAGAGCAAGTTACAAGAAATTGCGGTTACTGGTAGCGAAAGTCCTGAGGACTTTCAGCCGTGTCCTGTGGTTTCATTGGCCGAGACTCTACACGAGTTTTGCTACTTCATTTCGTAAAACGCTTTAATTGGGCGGAGTCACCAGACGGCCGTCGTTGCGTTCCAGAAGTTTCGTCCAGCGACGAACGGCTGATTCACGGCGGCTGGCGTCATCGTCCGGAAAGAAGTTGTTGCGTTCGCCGGTGAGCTGTTCCAGATTGAAGATAGCAAGCTCACGAATCGCCGCCCGGTTGTTACTGAGCATACCAACAAGCCAAGCGCTGACGGAACGTTCTTCGGCAGCAGTTGGCGTAATGCCATCAAGCAACATCATCACATTTTCAAGTTCCGCTTCCGGCAGACGTGTTTGTAGTGATTCGGCGATCCGAGTCCGTCCTCCGACGTTTTGTTGTGCTATCCCATGCAAACCGCGAATCGCTTCAGTGCGGACTCCTGTTACGTTTGACTGCATCAGCGCAGCGGTCAGGTCGGCCACATTTCGCAACAAAGCTGGCAACTTCACCGCATAGGCGGCAATCTGCGGATTCAGATTCTCCATGACTTCTGTGGCGGCATCTGCAACAGTAAGTGATTTTCTGAATTCCGCAGCAGTTTGGGCGATCAGTTCGGAAGTTGATTCCGGCTTTGGCTGAGCTGCTTCAAAGATCCACGTTGGAATCGGAGGCATTGATGAAACAAATGGGGGCTCACCAGAATTTGATCGAAAAACAAGATGGCTTCCTTTTCCGACAGTTATTGGTTCTTTGGCCGGATCGATCACGACTGAAAAATCCGCCTCAGATGCAAAAATGCCAAGAGTCCCGAATCCAACATCGGGCAGGATTCTGTATTCCGCCGCATCAGCCGCACCACGATCAATAGCCCCGGAAGCAAGCCCGATCGCTACCTGACTTCCGTCGGCTGGTAGCGAGATCACCAACGATTCTTCGTCCAGATACAGTCTGAACAAAACAGGCTGCGGCAGCGGAGCTGTTTGTCTGACGATCAGTCGACCTTCAAGTAAAGAAATTCCAGGTTGTTCGCCATTGATTGTCTCGAACAGCGATGAGCCTAAAACCTGCGCCGACCAGCCTAATTCGGGCGAAGAAATGCGAGACTCAAAAGGCTCGGCGATTCCAGCCGCAACACCCGCCAATCGATGTGTCCAGCTTTGTGAATCAGGCGTTCCGGCCGATGTACCCCACGCCCAGCTGTTCTTCTTCAGGTCTCCCAGAACAACCATTGAACTGGGGTCGTCGACATGAAACGTTACAGTCTTTGTGATTTTTTCGCCGGCTCCATCATTGGTCGGGCTGGCCGCTGGAGTCGGCAACTTATCATTTGTGGCGATCGATGTTGCAGCATTGGGCGAGGTTTTCGACATGTTCGGGCCCAGAGCATTTGATGCGACAATCGAGTTTTTAGCAGCTGTTGGTGGAACGCTCGCATTGTTCTCGGGCACAGCGACTGAAGGCGAATTGGCGGCTGTTTCGAGTCCAGCAAAAGAAGTGTCAGCAGCCACAATGTCCGGGGTGGCTGCCGGTGCGATTTCGGCGTTGGCTGCGACGATGTTATCTGCCTGTTGAGGCTTCGCGTCAGCTGCGGCGATGGCCACCATTTCGTCCGCTGCGGCGACTTTCTTTGAGGCGGTCGCATCCGACGATTGAAACAGATGAGCATCCGTGGCAAGCAATCCAAGCCATCCAAGAACCATGACTGCCAGCAGCAGCATTGGCGAACGCTTCTGTGATGTTCCCTGAGGTGTCAGTGGCTTCCAATCGGTTTCAGTACTTCCCGGAAGTAACGCAACGGTATGCCCTTGTCCGGGTTCACTGCTGGGGCCCGGAGCCAACTTGTACAAACGGTCTTTCAGGGACTGGCTGAGTTCCACGGGATCGCTCAACAGCCCCAGAATCTGATGCGTCGCAGCAACTTCTGCCAGCGATGCGTCCGACGACAGGATCTCTTTTTCGATGAGAGCCACAAGTTCAGGCGTCAGCTGATCGTCCAGGTATTCAGCAATTAGGTTTGCATCAATCGTCTTTTGATCGACTGATTCCTTTGCTAAACGTCGACGCCGCACCACACTCTTGATGCGTTCTTCCAACTCAGTGGCGAACGGGCTTTTTGCGATCTTCTGACCAATTTCCCGAGCATTCGCCGGAGAAAGTCGATCGTCCAGATAGGCCAACAGTGTTCGAAGTGTGAGTCTCATAGTCTTTACCTGTGCACATATACGTTGATGGCGGTTAACGTAAATCTCTGTTGGTTTATTAGTGACACGGGCCCACGCGTTTCGTACACGTTTCTCGGAATTCCGGTGATTTTTTCGAAATCCGCAACGTGATTAGGACCATGTGCACACCATTTACCCTGAGTGTTCTGAACGCAAAAGGAAGTCAGCACTGATCGGTGGACGTACTGCGGAGACTTACATCAGTGGCAGAGTAAGCCCTTTTCTTACGAGCAAGCGGCATATTTGAGCAAGTTTCCAGCGATTGCAGGGCACAGTCACTGGCGCTACGTCTCTGTAAACTAAGCCGTTCGGAAATCTGTGTCGCTGAGGGGTATGTGTCCCGTGTCGTGCGATTTCAAAGTTCATTTTGCTACACTTGCTCAAACGAATGCAACTGATCAATGCCTATGCTGTTGGTCTCGCAGCACCGGAGTCGCGTGCGGAAAGAAGAGTCAACTGGTGGTGAAATTTTCTAACGGGTTGTTCTGATGTATCTCTCGGAAAGCAAATTCCTGCGGATGCTGACTCTGTGCGGTTTGTATGTCGCTCAGGGAGTGCCGTGGGGGTTTGTCACTGTCACATTCGCTGCATGGCTGGCAACTCCCGAGCATGGCCTGACGACTGAGCAGCTCGGGCCGATTTTGGCCGTTGCCTCTTTGCCGTGGTCATTTAAATTTGTATGGGGTCCGCTGATGGACCGCTTCACAATTCCTTCGATGGGGCGCCGGCGGCCGTGGATCCTATTTGCTCAGGGCATGGCGATTGTTGTTCTCGGAAGCATGCTGCTGATTGATGATCTGCCTGGAATGGTCTGGACGAAGTCACCTGCAGATGGCGTCTTTTTTTCGACGTTTTACAAATTGGTACCAGGCCCATTGGCGGGCATGATTCTTCTGGCAAACATATTTATTTCAATGCAGGACGTTGCGGTCGATGCGTTGGCCGTCGATCTACTGGACGAAAAAGAACGCGGAATCGCCAACGGACTCATGTATGGATGTAGTTACCTGGGCACGGCCATCGGCGGAGCTGGCCTGGGATATCTGGTCGCTCGTTATGGAATCAGAGCTGGGCTGTTAGGCCAGGCGGTTCTGCTGTTTGTCATCATGCTGCTGCCACTGTTTCTTCGCGAACGTCGAAGATCAGCCGACTCCGGTAACTTAACTTCGGAAAATACCGAACAACAGTCTATTGACTTTGGCGAAAACCCATTTCGGCCGCCAGCCAATATCGACGGTCATGATGAAGGATCGTACGACTCAATTCACGTCGACTCAACAGCCTCGGTTACGGGAAATCTTCTGCGAGCATTCAGTCTTCGCGCTACATTGCTGGGGGCGTTTGTCGCGATCGGCGTGAAGGTCGGTATCGGTGTCCTGACGGTCGTGTTTGTCGATTATCTGTTAAAGGGCGGAGGCTGGAGCCAGGAAGACTACACGTCGGTCACGGGTGGATACGCTGTATTTTTGGGACTTGGCGGGTCTGTCCTGGGAGGCTTTCTGGCGGACCGTCTGGGCTCCAAACGTGTGATCGTGACAACGTCGGTATTGCTCGGCGCCCTCTGGATATGCTTCGGACTGTTTCCGTCGTTGCTGGAATCGAAGTCGCTGGTGAAGGGATTACTGATGGGGCAGGAGTTTTTACTGTCGGTGCTGTCAGTGTCTCTGTTCTCTTTGTTTATGACGATTTCGTGGCCTCGAGTCGCGGCAACTCAGTTTACGTCGTACATGGCATTGATGAATCTATCAACAACCATTGGAAGTTATACGGCGGGGCGGCTCAGCCTGAGTTACAGTATTTCCCAGCTATTGATCATCGCAGGCATCCTGCAGGTGGTGATGGTGGCCCCGGTACTGCTGATCGATCCGCAGCAGACTCGGCGAGTACTTGGCGATAGCTGAGGACGCTTGGTATCCATCACTTAGCGATATCAATCGACGCAGGAACAAAATCCGCGTGGCGCGGTTCAACCATCGAAAGTGATAACAGCCACGAGCCACCGACGATTGCCGCGATACTGCAAAACGGAACGACGTAGCCTACTCTCGCTACAAATTCTCCAATGACTGGCGACAGCACAATGGGGCCAGCCATACACAGAACAACGGTGCTGACATAAATTGGATGTCGCGACCTTTCTGTTAGCTCCAGTGCATAATTTAACTGCATCCTATACGTAACCGGCACAACTCCGAGCCATGCGAAGGTCAGCCAATACCATTCGGCCGTTGCGAATTTTTGCAGCAGTAAAGCCAGCAGAGGAGTAAACATGGCAAGAAACGTCAACCATCGCAAGGCACTACGAGTTCCACGCTGGTCGGCCAGTCGGCCGCTTATCCAGCTGAAAACAGCGGCAGCCAGATTTTGCGCAACCACCCACACCATCAGCAACTGTCCAGAATACCCGTCCATATTGCGGCCGATTCGCTGATAGTGCGGAAACAGCATCTGCGAACATACCAATAGTGATGACAGCAGACAAAGTCTTCGTAAATGCGGATCCACGTTCACGCTTCGCCATGCTTCGGCGAAGCGTTTTTTAATGTTGATTGACTGTCTGCTCTCCACCGGATCCGGCGATTCAATTAGTCGCCGCACCGTGAGGCTTGCAATAAAAAACATACTGCCCGTAAACAGAAAGATATAGGCAAATTTTGGCGGCACTGCCTGTGTCCACGGTCGCAGTAAGAGCCACGCGGTTAACACCGCGATTGGTGCTCCGATGTAGCCAACAATTGTCACCAGACGGCCCCGCCGATTGGGCCGAATCAGCTTTCCCTGAATTGTGTTAAATGACGCTTGATTGACGCCATGAATGCAAAAGAATATTCCATAAGACACCAGAAAGAACAGGACGAACCACGGAGGTGATTTTGCACCGAACAGACACAGCATCAGCCCGATAGAAAAAAATGGGAGGCTCATGAAAAACGTAGAACGTGCCAGCCAGCGAGACTTCATGCTGGCCCGACTCAGGCGATCAGAAAGCAGCAGCGGCGCGACCGATTGACCAAAACGGTTGAGTGGCGGCAACATGCCTCGCACCCAGCCAGCATCGCTGATACTGTCCAGAAACGCCGGAATAATCACGCTTTCGGTTTTGAAGATCCAAGCTGTTCGAAACAGAATCTGGTGGATCACCAGACTAACGATGTTGCGTTTCTCGACGTCTACTGCGTCATCGGGCATCTCATCGACACGCCGCGCAGGATTCTGAGCGCCCGTTGCTGGCTGTTGTTCCTGAAGACGGGGCGGCATTGTATACGCTCAATTAACTGATTAGTTTTTCAGCGAGTGAAACCAGCGGATACTGGAATGTTGGTTTTGCCGGAACAGGCTTTCTTGCCGGTGTTGACTGTCGTCAACACCAGCAACGCTCTTGAAGTCTAGCCGAGGTGATAATTCTTCAGTAGGGCTAAGTTTAATGTCAAATACAGTTCCTGGCGAACAACAAAATTCAGACTGGCCTATCGCTTAAAAGTCTGCCTTTAGCCGCTCAAGTCCTTCTGCCATCGTCACGATGGGGGAAAACCCAAAGTCACGTCTGGCCGCTTCAATGCTGTAGCTGTGCGAGCCTGCCAACTGAGCAGCTACAAATCGTGTCATCGGCGGTTCGCCAGAAAGTCGCAGCCAGTGCCATGCTGTTTCCATGGCAGCCCCGATTCGCCTTGCCGAAGTATACGAAATGGACTTCTGCACGGCGGGAAGACCGGCCAGATGAAGCAGCTGATCGATCCAGTCCCACAGATTGACTGCTTCCGGCTCGTTGATGAAGTAAGCTTTTCCAGCTGCTGTAACGGAGTCACGAAGTGAAGCTTCCGCCTGAATGTGAGCTGCGGCCGCGTTTTCGACGTTCACGACGGACACTTCATTGGTGCCATCTCCTACTCGCCGTAAACGCCCGGACCTTGCCTTTGCAATTAGCCGAGGAATCAGATGGTTGTCACGCTGTCCCCAGATCAAATGCGGTCTAAGGCAAACAGTTCTTAACGAGCTAATATCGTTCGCTGCCAGCACAGCCTGTTCGGCCAACGCTTTTGAATGAGGATAATGGCAAAGCCAGTCGGTTGAATACGGCAGAGATTCGTCGCCGTTTATGTGATCGTGGCCATCGAACACCACGCTGGGCGAACTGGTGTAGATCAATCGTTGCACACTGTGCTTTTTACACGCGGTCAATATGTTGTTTGTGCCAACTGTGTTGGTGGAATAATAGCGTTCCCACGGCCCCCATATTCCAGGTACAGCGGCAACGTGGAACACCGCTTCCATTTGATCGCAGGCAGACGCGACTGCAACCGGATCACACAGGTCGCCGTTCACTACATCTACATTAAGCTGCTGCAGAGCCGGATAATGCCCACGGCAAAACACTCGCACATCGTGCCCGTTGTCGAGCAACTGTTCCACAATGTAAAGTCCTAGGAAACCGCCGCCCCCGGTAACGAGCATTCGCATTATCGTGCTTCTTTGAGCCGTCCAGGTTTCGTGTTTTGTCGACCACTTCGTTCAGCGTTTGAACATGAAACAGCTGCTAAACAGGAAAGCATAACCGACGGACCTGCCGAATGCCCTGGCACGCCGAATCGGTCTTTGAATAGTGCTAAACGAATTCTGAATGTCGAACTGAACTGAGCGACGCAACTGCGATTTTCAATCACCGAACTCGCACATGATGAAGTTGATCGATTTAGTTCGTTTGGAGACTGCTTTGCGAAACGGCAGCTGTTGTGTCTTCAGCCCCGCCACGACCTTGCTCCCATTTCGCAACGCCGGCCTCGATGAATTTGGCGAATTTTTCGGTACTCTGTAAGCCGTCGACCATCGCCAGAATCTGCTTGCCATCCGGCGAAACGATTGCATACGAAGGAAGTGCCACGCTTTTCAGCCAGTTCAGTTGCAGATCTTTGTTTCTCTGCAACAAACGTTCGCGCTCCTCCGGTTCGTCAACTGGAACTTTATCCGTGTAAACCTGAACTCGTTCCAAATCCTTAATCAATGACTGAATACGATCGGTGGCGAGCACCGTCTGTTCCATCACGCGGCAGTTGTGGCAGTAGACGCCTGTCACGTCCACAAACAAAGGCCGATCCGCCTGCGACGCCACAATAACGGCTTTATCGAAGTCCAGCGAAAACGGCAAACCCTTGTGAACACCGCCGGAGCCACCTTCGGCAACGTTAGGCGATTCAAAACGCTGCGGAGCAAAGGCTGCAATCTGTTGCCAAATTACTCCTTCAGGCGCTTGAGCACCAAGTAGTCCGATTCCCATGTAGGCGGAAAGTCCGAAGCAACCAACGGCAACCAAACAACGAACAGGTCCAATTGGACCTTCCGGTGAATCATGCGGCAGGCGAAACAGACCTAACAGGTAGACTCCGATGACAGCCGAAACAGCAATCCATGATCCGATGACCAGTGAGAAATCGAGAAACTGAGGCTTGCCAGTGGGGCTGAATCCAATGTCGGCGATACTGAGAAACTTCGCGACAATCGCGAGTTCCAGCAGCCCCAGCGTGACCTTGACTGAGTTCATCCAGCCACCGCTTTTTGGAAGCTTCTTCAACATCGCCGGGAACAGCGCGAGAAAAAAGAATGGCGATGCGAACGCCGTCGAAAACGCGACCATGCCAATGATTGGCTTTAGAAACGATCCATTGGCGGCCACCACCAGTAGCGATCCGACGAAAGCAAATGTACAGGTGAACGAAACCAAGGTGAACGTTAGCGCCATAAACAGCACACCGACAATCCCGCCGGAATCCTGTTTTTTAGAGGACCATGTCAGCAACCATGATGGAATATTGACTTCAAACATGCCCATAAGCATCAAGGCGAAGAGAATAAATATGGCAGCAAACAGAAGGTTGAGCCATCGATTGCCAGCCAGTGTTGGTAGAGCGGTCGGTCCCACAACCACGGCAACTGTAAGTCCAAGAATCGTGAACGCCCCGATGATGCCGAGGCAATAAATAACGGCCAGCTTAAGAGTAGAGCCCGGACGCTGCTCGCCCTGCTTAAGAAAGTAGCTGACGGTCACAGGAATCATAGGGAACACACAAGGAGTCAACAGGGACAAAAACCCCGCACTAATAGCTGACAGGATAAACGGCATCAGTCCGGCTATCGACAACGGACCGGCGGCCGACGCTGTGTCCTCAATGTTTTCCGTTGAGGATTCAGTCTCTACATCGCTGGAATCACCGGCGATCGCAACCAGCGGCTGACTTCCCGGCAGACCACTGAGGCTGACGGAAAAAACTGCGTTCGCTGGATTAAGGCATGATCCGTGATTGCAGATTTGAAAATCGATTGAACCGGCAACAGATCCAGCTTCCTCCGTCAACACAAAGCTGCGACTCCAGACAACCGAATCATAATGAACCTCAAGTACGATGTTCTCTAAAGGCTTTTCAATGTCCGGCTTCGGTGAAGCAACAAAATTCTTCCCCGCCTCCTGAAGACCAGTTACATTCGTGAGATTGATTTTGGTTGGTACACCTCCGATTGAATCCGGATCCATCGTGATCGAATATGTGTGCCAGGGACGAGCGATTTCGGCAGTAATGGAGAGCGTTACAAAGTCACCAATTCCAGCCGTCGCTGGCGTCAGCGAAACCTTGAACCGAATTGGCGATTCCGTCACACCAACAGGCAGTGGAAGTTTCGGAACGATGATCTGTGTTGCCGCAGAACTTGCAACCTGAGCAACAGCGGGAGATGCCGTTGATGCATTGCCCGGTTTGTATCCAGCCGGCATGGCTGCAGTAAATTTTTCAGCAGGTTCGATCGGGTGACATGAACCACCTTCGCCGGCGGAGCAATACATGCCGGTTAGTGAACCAGAGATTTGCAGGTTAGGAACTAGCGGCCCTTTTGTACTTTTGAGTCGTTGAGTCCACGTTGCCTTGCCGAAGAATTTTTCCACCGGGCCAAGATACTGATCAGTGATCTTCTTAGGAGCTCGATCTGCTTTTATTGCTCCAACTGCTTCAAACCCTTCCGGTGCGGATAATGCAATCTTTGTCGCGGCACCGAATGATGGGTTGGTCGAATAGATGTAGTGATTGGCTGGTAATTCAACCGATACCTGCACGTCAACAGAATTGTCATCAACGGGAACCAGCACCGCTGTCACTGTGATTCCAGCGGCTTCTGTTGGTTGACTTCCAAACCCACCTCCCAGGAAATCGTCGATCCGATCCTGAGCTGAAGTTGAGCTCGAAAAGCAGAGGCAGCTAAGCACCACGGCTGTAGATATTCGAAACATGGCAATATTCCGCGAACATGGTCGCATGAAGAAAAGCTCTGGACGATTCAACTGAAGGCGCCTCAATGACAATAAGTTAAGTGTTCATTCGGCTTTATGACATTATTGCCTTTTCGAACCTTACATGGAAACCCAACAGCTTGAGAACCCCGCTTTCATTTCTGCCACAGCATCGTGCTGAAGTGGAATTTTTGGCGTGAACAGAGCAAATCCAGAGTTTTAAGGTGCCAAACGTGCCGATTGCGGAATATAGACGAATATCACTAAACACCGATTGAGTCTGCCGATTGCTCCGATTTGGTATTTTGGCCAGCAACAGCCACCACCTGTCCAGAACGCCTGGTTGTTCTGAACGCCATGATTTAAGCTTACTTTTCAGCCTTACCGCCTTGAACATCTGCCACCGATTATGACCAAACGTTCGTCGTTGGAAGACGACTTACCATGAGCGTTGTGCGGGCTTCCCCGTGTGGTCGCTGACTGTAGTTCAGAAAAGGATAAGTGTTCGACAAAGAAAAAAGCGACCGTGTCTGAAACACGGTCGCTCCTGAATTCAGCACTTCAATTCACCCAAAGTGGTCGAAGACTAGCCCTGATAGAATGGGTGTTCAGCGGTGTCACGCTGGCCAAGCATTTCGTCAACAGATGGCTCGTTCTTCATCGCTCGTTCGATAGACTCTTTGGTCGCAGCGTAGTTGTATTCGTAGATTTTCTTGTCGTCTTCGGCCTGCCAGTGAATGAACACACCGCAAACGATAACAAGATTCTCAGCCTGATCTTTAGGAATTACGCCAGACTTAACGCAGTCTGAAACAGCGTCAGCAACGGCCTTCTGAGCCGGACCGAACATCTGGACAGCCTGTTTTGCACCTTTGATGGTAACTTTTGTAACCATCACAGTTGATGGCTTAACGGCTACGTTGGGAGCCATTACAGCAAGCAAATTGCTATGTCCCATTTTCTGGCTGGACAAAGCATTGGCAAACGCCATGCCCACAGGACCGTTCTTGTCACCGATCAGAAGATCGATATGAGCAACTTCGTTACCTTCACCAACCAGCGATTCACCAACATACATTGACATTCCGGATCCTTTTCAAAATCAGAACCGTCTGTTGAAGACGTGCGTTCTGATAACCACGCACGCGTGGCTGTGGAAATTGTGTAAACGGGGAAACATGTTCTTCGGCAGGTCGTCCGTCCAAAATGAGCCCAGAACCCCTCGTCAAGGCGAAGCATCGCGACTTTTCAATCGTTCTTCAAGCGTCGGCACGGTTTCAAACGCATCGGAACGTCTTTTTTTAAGACGGATCGACTTTTTGCTGGATAATCTCGCCCATCTGACCAGGTTCGGACACACCGGACCCACAGCCCTGGAGATTCCACAGGCATGGAAAACCCAAAATCGCTGGTGGCCAGACATCAGGATTGCGGGAACGTAGAATTGCAGAATTTACGTATCATGCCAGTCGGGGTTGTGTATTCAGCGGTTGGCTTCGGTTGTCATTTTCTGGCTGGATTTGCAATTCTTCTTATCGTTGATGTCACTCATTGAAACGCATTGGAAAGTTCCGAGTTGTTGGAAACCGAGATTCCTGTTGCTTGCGCACTCATCGCCGCAGGCTTTGCTAGCGCCGCTGTGAGCTTTGGTGACGCTTTGCTGTCCATGCCACTGCTAGCGCTACTTATTCTAACTGGTGCCACAGTGCCCTTGGTTGCACTCACGGCGTTGCTGATTGCTCTCGTGATTCTAATTCGCGAATGGAAGCACGTTAAGCTCCGCACAACATTTGTCCTGTCGTGATGCGGCCTAGCAGCCTGTCGGGTGCGCTCATAGACGATTGCGCGAATAGAGAAGATGGGTTACTGTGGTGTCTTCGTATTTTTTTGCCATGGAGTCCTCCCGATGAATTTTGAAGAATTGAGTCGCGCCGAACGGCTGATTGCAGAACAAGCTGTGCTGAATTTGCGGACACTGAACAACGCCTGCGACATGGCGATGGACGGCACCGTGTTG
>Ga0209390_10005368_pt1 | contig 18220 bp, 23 predicted proteins | sample BON01_FD_187212 | JGI IMG/M metagenome (GOLD analysis project Ga0209390, IMG submission 187212) | Freshwater microbial communities from Lake Bonney liftoff mats and glacier meltwater in Antarctica - BON-01 (SPAdes) (version 2) | ecosystem: Environmental > Aquatic > Freshwater > Ice > Glacier...
CCGCATACGACCGTCGGACTGCTTCGGCAGACGCTGCATCCTCCCCGACTCCTTCCCTTCCACACAGCACCACGGTCGAGCAGCCTGCTGCCTCGTTCCACCCAACCCCTCATTCTCTGGCTGAAGTTGGCATCAAAGAAACTGGGACCAGAGGTCTTGAGATAGATCCCCATGCCCGCGATCTCCGGGCATGTCTCGAGCTTCCCGTACCAGAACTTAGCGATCTCCTCGGTCCCACCACTCAGAGCAGCGACGACACACGCATCGCAGACCTCACCACCGCCCACCACAAGGCTCTAAGCGTGCAGCGCGCGGCGTCCAAGGAGTGCTGAGCAGCTCGAGGGAACGATTGCGCATCAAGGTGCCTTATCGCGACCGTCTATATAAATATAATATAGATATGTATAGATAGATAGATAAAACATAACAGATGTCTTAAGATACGTATAGGTTCCGCTCGTGTCTAACGAGAAAAGGGCCGGTGTCATCACTGGAAATCCCAAATAAGGGCCAGTGCCTCTCAGCAAGGAGATAGATGATATATATATATAACATAATATACATCTGTAGATAGGTATAGGATTTGCTTGGGTCTAACGAGAAACGACGGCCAGTGCCGTCACTGGGACCCACAAAGAAGGGGCCAGCGCCTCCCAGAGAGGAGATAGATGATATATATACAATTTACAATATATCTTTAGAAAGGGTATGGGTCCCGCTTGCGTCTAACGAGAAAAGGGCCGGTGCCGTCACTGGGATCCACGAAGAAGGGTCAGTGCCTCCCAGAGAGGAGATAGATGATATATATATACACGATCATATGTATCTTTAGAAAAGTTCAGAGTTATCCCAAACCTAGAGGACAAAAGGTCACTATGCCGGTTGTCCTCTGAGCGGTTAGATGACAAATGGCATAGTGACCTTATGTCCTCTACAAAACTGAACATCTCTGAGAAAGCGCTCACTCGCTGGCAGGAACATAATCCTCTAAATGCTTAGAGGACAACTGGCATAGTAACCTTTTGTCCCCTACACAGGTTCTGTTTATGTCTAACCAGAAAAGGGCCGGTGCCGTCTCTGCGACCCAAGAAGAAGGGCCAGTGCCTCCCAGGGAGGAAAGATACGATGCATGTATAATATAATACACATATTTAGAAGAGATGTGGGTTCCGCTTGTGTCTAACGAGAAAAGGGTCGGTGCCGTCACTGGGACCGACAAAGAAGGGCCAGTGCCTCAGAGCGAGGAGATAGACAATATGTACATCCACCCAAAGTGCCTCCGTCTACTTACACATAGACAGCTCCAGGGGCAAGCAAGAGCAGATGACGGCGCGCTTGGAGCAAGCCGTCACGAGCTCTGGCGCCGGCGACCAACCGGTGCCGTCTCTGGGTCCGCTCAGTTGCGAGAAGATAATAGGGGCGAGCGAGACAAGGCAACGATGCGCTGGCGCGAGCCGTCACGAGCTGTTTATTCGAGGGGCATGAACGAACAGGCAACGGCTCGCTCAGACGAGCCATCGCAAGCTCCGGCAACAATGATCTAGAGCTACTCGTTTTGAACGAGAAAGGACCGGTGCAGGCCCTGTGCTGTGTCCGCTTGTTTACGAGACAGGACACGGACCAGGGAAACCCGGAGACACCGCGCGTGAGCGACGCACCGCGTCCAACAGGCGCCGAGCCGCTGAAGGCTGGACAGGGCGCATGGCTCTATGCGAGCGACGCACGGCGTCCAACAGGCGCCGAGCCGCTGGAGGCTGGAAAGGGCGCATAGCTCTATGCGAGCGGCGCACGGCGTCCAAGGGGCGCCGAGCAGCTGGAGGCTGGAAAGGGCATGGCTCTATGCAAGCAGCGCACGGCATCCAACAGATGCCGAGCAGCTGGAGGCTGGAAAGGCGCGTGGCCCTGCGGTAGCGGAGCGCGGCGCCCAAGGGTCGCCGAGCAGCTCGAGGCTGCGAGATAAACACGCGGTTTTACAGAAGCGGTGGGCGGCGTCCAAGGGGCGCTGAGTAGCTTGTCAGGGGGCGCACGGCTCTACGGAAGTTGCATGCGGCGTCCAAGTGGCACGGAGCAGCTGGAGGCTGTACAGGGCGCGCGGCTTTACCGAGGGAGCGCGTGGCGTGCAAGGGGCGCTGAGCAGCTGTAGGCTGCAAAGGGCGCGCGGCTCCAAGGGAGCGGCGATCGGCGTCTCGGATAAACCCGAGCTGTGGCACGAACGCGCGGCTTTACGCGAGCAGTACGCAGCGTTCAAGGGGCGCCAAACTGCTCGAGGCTGGACAGGGCGCGCGGCTCTATGGGAGCGGCGCACGGCGTCTAAGGGGCGTAGAGCAGCTGTAGACTGCTCGGGTTAACCCGAGCTCGAGGCTGTGAGACAGGCTGTGAGACAGGCACGCGGCTCTACCGCAGCGGCGCGCGGCGTTTATAAGGCGCTGAGCAGGTTAGGGCTGTGAGATAAACGCGCGGCTTTACGTGAGCTGCGCGCGGCGCTTACGAGCCGCCGAGCAGGCCAAGGCGGCAAGGGGGCGCGCGGCTCTACGCAAGGCGGTGCGCGGCATCTAGGAGCCCGCCAGCAGCTGGATTCTGCTCAGGGCACCCGGCTCTGCTAGAGCAGGGACGACATCCAAGGGGCGCCACAAGGCGGCGCTTCGCCAGACTCAGACGGTCGCTGCACTGCGGTCATGCATATGTAGGCATGCGATCATGCATGCATCCCACTCCTTTTCGTGCAGGTACCGGTGGCTTTGCCTAATCCCTGCCGGTTGAGACCCAAGAAATGCGTTGATTGGGTGGTCGCCAACACATTCTTTGATACTTTGCTGGCTTGGACACCCCCCTCGAGTCCACCTACGATAGACAAATCAACCCTGGGCCTGCCTAGAGTTGCACGGTCCTAGCCGCAGCTCTAAGGCTAAGGCTGTCCGCGCTGCCCGTGCCGAGCTCTGAGTTGGGAGCAGCAGTCGCTAATAAAGGGCACCGAGCGGCGGGGCGCCCTTCGTTTAGAGAAGTCTTTGACCTATTAGATCTCTGTAACACTCTGAAATCGATGGGCCAAGCAGGATGTGACTCTAAGGAGGGGCTCCTGCAGGTGCACGACTGTAATACCTTTCAAGTCGAGAGAACACTACTAGTGTACACTACAGTAGTGGTCCGGGCGGTATTCCCGCCCGGAACTTAAGTTGAATTGCGCTGCTCTGGTAACGGCCGTTTTTTGAGCCTTGTAGCGTGCGACGAAGGAGACTTTGGTCTACGCCGTGCCCTCAAGGCCTAGAGACAGCTAGCTGCTGCCTTTTGTGAGCAGCGGGGCGTTCTACGTAATTGTTTTTGACCAGCGGAGCATTTTACGTGATTATCATGAACCTCACGTTGCCGCTTGCGCGTGGGGCGTGGCCAGCATCCCGATCACGCGGTAGCGCCCTACTCACCGTCGCCGCAGCCAACCTGCAACTCACCCCGCGGGTGGGTGGGGGAAGCGGGCTTGCGTCGCGGGCATGGACCACTTCGTGATCGCCAATGGCGAGCCGCTTGAGTGCCTCAAGTTCATCATGCTCGGCTTGACGCCGGCGCCGGCCTTTGGATTCCGCATCCCCAGTACCCCGCTCGTCGGCAGCGCCTTCGGACTGGCAGCGATGCCTCGAGGGGAGCTAGATAGCGCGGCCATTGCGGCGGCTACCCTCCTGCACATGCTCTTGCTTGACGCCGTCAAGCGCATCCTTGGTGTCTGAATGGTGGCCAGCTGTTTTGAGAAGGACTTTTTTGATGATCGAGACTTTTGGGCCACGGCTAAAGAAGGCCTTCCTGCCTCATCTCGAGGGGACTGACGCCACCGCCCTTCTCACTGCCAACTTCGGATTTTTTTTCATCGGCGGCCAACCGCCAATCCCCGAGCCTGCGGGCTTGACAGTGGGGGCCGGGGCGGGCGCAGGCGTGACGCTCCACCTGTGCTGGCTCAGCTATGGTGCCGCTGCCCGCGCCGCTGCCGGCTACGCCGGGCAAGATCCGGTTCCTCACTATGGCTCGGATGGGCGCGCTTGCCAAGAAGAGCAAATTGCTCTCATTGCTAATGTCCGGCTACTGTACGTCCTGCGCGTCTTCAGCCACTCCTCGAAGCAGGGGGGTGTGTGCTAATGAGTGCTCGACCCTCCGCATTGTGTGCGCTATCGTGCAGGGCTTCCACCGTAAGAAGTTTGAGGGCGACGCAGATGGACTGCTCGCGGCGCAATTCTCCGAGCACTTTCTCAGCCAGCTCCTTCCGGAAGGCGCTTTGTGCTTGCCGGGGCATGCGCTCTGACCTGCATCGTAACCTGGTTGTCGGCCACGCGTGGCCGATCTAGCTCTGGCCCTCGCACGGCGCTCGCGGCTCTCACGGCTGCAGCGCTAATGAGCCAGGGCTTCACTGCACAGCGTCTGAGCGGGCGCGTGGCTCTGACCCCGCATAGCGCGCGCGACTTACGCCTGCGGCGCAGGTCGTATCAGCGGCGTCGCGCTCAAATATTTTGCCTTGCTAGCCTCACAGTGGGCTTAAGCCACCGTGCACACAATAGTAAGCTCTGCGCGCCTCTGGTTATTGCACGGCACGCGCGGCCCTGTTGGCTGCGGCGCAAGCAAGGGCTTTGCTGTACTGTGCCCGGGCGCAGGCCCTAGTCAGCCGCTCAGCAGACTCTTGCCGCTGCATTGTACGTGAGCATTAACGGCGCGTGGCTTGCTTGCGATGGGTGCTCTCACGGCTGTGGCGCTAGCGAGAGCTTCGATGTACAATCGCAGGCTCTTGCCGGCCACGTAGGTTTTGCCACTGCGTCGCACTCGAGGGCAACCGGCGCGTGCCTCTGGCCTGTGCACGGCGCTCGCGGCTCTTACGGCTACGGTGCGAGCAAGGGCTTCGTTGCACGTCGTCCAGGCGCAAGCTCTCTACTCGCGCTAGTCTTGCAGTGGGCTGTTGCCACCGCGTCGCACGCGAGGATGGGCGGCGCGTGGTTCTGCTTGGCGCGCGCGGCTCTCACCCATGCTGGCTCATGCGCCTCTAACTCACCGCGCTGCAGGCCGTGCCATCTATCTAGCGCGGACCACATCTCCCGGGATGGACGGGCTTGCCCGTCAAAGGTTCAACACACGCAGCCTAGTAACAGTCTAGTCTAGTACTATGCCTGGGTCCCCTGTCTCGTAAGCGCAGGATACTTTCTCTAGTCCAGTACGTATGCCTGGGTCCCCGTACCGTGAGCGCACCGTATTTTTTCAGGTGCATATGCCTGAGTACCCGCCTTGTAAGTGCACCCGCCTTGTAAGTGCACAGCGCACAGTACTTATCCAGGCCGCGCCCACAAATGTGGGCGTGCGAGGCGCGCCTCTACGATGCGCCCGACGGCACCCACAGTGCCCACCCTGCCATCGACCAAAGAGCATCTCAACGTGGCCTCTCTAACCTAGCACATGTGCCCGTACCTGCCTTAAAGTGTTTACCAAAGCCGCGCCCACAAATGTCGGCGTGCGGGGCGCGCCTCTACGATGCGTCCGACGGCGCCCACAGTGCCCACCCTGCCATCGACCAAAGAGCATCTCAACGTGGGCTCTCTTACCTAGTACATGTGCCCGTACCTGCCTTAAAGTATTTACCAAAGCCGCGCCCACAAATGTCGGCGTGCGGGGCGCGCCTCTACGATGCGCCCGACGGCACCTATAGTTGTACCCCGCATGGAGCTTGTCATCAATCAGAGAAAGCCTCTCCTTAGTATCTTCAACCTAGTGCTAGTCTGGAGCCGCTAGGCTCCCTACACTAACCCAAGTCGGGTTAACACAAAGTCGCGGCTACGGCATACGCCGTGCACGCACGTTTGCACGCGTCCACGAAGGGAGCCTCACAACGGTCTGTTCGTCAGCATGTGTGGTGTGCTTGATTTTACTGTACCGCCAATTGTTCAGGTTAAACCCGAGAAACGGCCAAGGACCGCGACGCAACAAGGGGCTGCGACACAGGCACATCGCTCTAAGTAAGTGGTGTGAGGCGACTGAGGGCCGCTGGCCCCCCGAAACATCTGTCCGGCGCGAAGGTCTTAGAAGAGCGGCGCAGGATGACCGAGCGGCAGAGGGTGCGTAGCACTTTTCTGTGTGAGGCGACAGCTCAGAGCTTCAAAGGTGCGTCAGGCGCGACTTTGAGAGCGGTACAAGATGGCCTACGACGGCCTTGCGGCAGGATGCTGCGGACGCCTTAGCGGTCTGAGTGAGCATTACAACGGCCCACGGATCAACCAAGAGCTGCGGCGAGTGCAACGCGCTGAACTGCGCTAGGCGGCTAAGGTCGGCTGGGCAGTGGAGAGCTGTTGAAGATTTGGCCCGCTTCGAGTTTGCTGCGAGCCGCCGAGAGCGTGGTACAGCGCGACGCCATAAGAGTTGAGTGGCGTAAGGCTGTCACATGAACCAGCACGCTGCTGGCGGCACGGCGCTCCAACGTGTCGTTCCGAGTGAACGGTGCGATGCTGCAGAGGGCAACCGAGCAGGCTAGAGCTGCTTCAGGCGCAACGCTCCACAATTATAGCGGCGCACGACGGTCGAGGGGGGCTGAGCAACACAGAGCTGCTTGGGGCACAGGGAGCTCAACGTACCAGGAAGCTTATATTTTTACGGCCAAGGAGCAGATACGCTGCAAGATGCGGCATGCGGCAGGCGCGACAGCTTAAGAGAGGGTGGCCCGCCTGTGACGGCGGCTGAGCATCATGGAGGCTATTCTCGAGGAACGGGTTGGCCGCGCCGGCAAGCCTGTCGCCCTCTCAGTGACACGGCAGCAGCAGAAGAGGGTGACGAGCTCGACGACGCGCCTCCGCAAGAAAGCTATGGCCGAGCTGAGCTTGAAGTCGAGCTCGGAGCAGCCTGATCCGCACGTGGACGCGCACGGCAGTGGGGACCAGCATGCGCTTGACGAGGAGGGCGCGCAAGACGATGGTGGCCATGATATGCAACAAGACAACCTTGGAGCAGCCAGTGCAAGTGTTAACTCCGCTGTGGTTGAGATGGGCTTTGAGCTAAGCTTGGAGCAGCGCGTGTTGAGTCAGGCGGGCTCGTGAGCGGCTGCAGCGGCGGCGCTCTCTCTCTACGAAGAGGCACCACATGACAACGATGATCGAATTGGCCTTTGGGCTCGGATAGGTGCCGTCGTGCGGTGCCAGACGGGCTCGCACGCGTGGCTATACAGTGGCGGCGCTCTCGACGACAAGGCGCCACGCGACGGCAATGGCTGCGTTGGGCTTCGGGCTCAGCTTGTCTCATCGCGTTCGGAGCCAGACGGGCTCGCACGTGGCTGCAGTGGCGGCGCTCTCAACAAAGATGCGAGCCTATGTCCTGTTGGGTCTGTTAATCAGTCGCTCCCGTCATTGGCCGCTGCAGCCGCAGCAGCAGGGCCGTCCTTGTCCTTTGCTGCGTGGCTGTAGGTAGTCGGGCGCTCGCTCGCCGCGTCCGCGTCCCTCGCCGTGCGCGAGGTAGCGGGGGGGCTGTGGTTGTGCAAATGAGCAGCCCAAAGCACGCCGCTCTCGCTCGGCGCGCCGTCGGAGCCCGTGCTAGCCTCCGCCCCTGCGTCGCCCGCGTCCGGCTCGGTGCCGCTCTCCCGGCTCGACGACGAGACGCCGCTGAGGCTCGGCGAGCCGGCCGCGCCGCCGTGGCCGCCGTGCTGGCGCCACCGCCGCTGCTGCGCGCACAGCACGGCGGCCGCGGCGAAGGCTGGCGCCTCACAAAACACCTTGTCGCCGAACTACTAATAGCTAATAGGCTGCAATCGGGTTAACCCGCCACGGCGATGGCCGCGACGCGCTTTGGGCTCAGCTTGTTGCAGCGTTTGCAGGGGCAGACGATCTTACACGTGGCTGCAGCGGCGTTGCTCCCGACGAGGCGACGCGCGACGGCAAAGGCCGCGATGCATTTTGGGCTAAGCTTGGAGCAGCGCGTTTGGAGCCAGACGGGCTCGCACATGGCTAAAGTGGCGGCACTTGCGACGACGAGGCGCCACCTGACGGCGATGACCCAGTTTGGCTTCGGGCTAAGCATGAAGCAGCACGTGAGGAGCCAGAGGGCCTTGCGTGGATACAGCGGCGGCGCTCTCGACGACGAGGCGCCACGCGCGGCGGCGATGACTAAGATGATTTTCCGGGCTTAGTTTGCAGCAGGGCGTGAGGAGATAGACGGGTTCGCACATAACTGCAGCGGCGGTGCTCTCGATAACAAGGTGCCACGCAACGGCAATGGCCGTGATGGGCTCCGAGCTAAGCGTAAAGCAGAAAGCGCAGAGCCAGACGGGCTTGCACGTGTGGCTACAGCGGTGGCGCTCTCAATGACCTCGGGTTAACCCCGCAACGGTGATGGCCGAGTTAGGCCTTGGGCTTAGCTTGGAGCAGCGAGTGCTCCAGACGGGCTCGTGCGCGGCTGCAGCGGCGGAGTTCAAGACAACAAGGCGTCAACAACGTCGATGGTTGAGTTAGGCGTTGGGCTTAGCTTGGTGCAGCACGTGCGAAGCCAGACGGGCTCACACGCGTGGCTATACAGCGGCGGCGCTCTGGACGACGAGGCGCCACGCGACGGCGTTGTTAGCAATATGCTGCGGGTTCAGCTTGGAGCAGCGCGTGCGGCGCCGGGTGAACTCGCACGTGACTATAGTGGCGGAGCTCTCAACAAGGTGCCTTGCGACGGCGATGGCCGCGATGCGCTTTGGGCTAAGCTTAGAGCAATGCGCGCGGAGCCAGACGGGCTCGCACGTGGCTACAGCGGCGTTGCTCTTGACGACGAGGCATTCCACGCAACGGCAATGGCCGCGATGCGCTTCGGGCTAAGTTTGGAGCAGCGCGTGCGGAGCCAGACGGGCTCGCACGTGGCTACAGCAGCGGCGCTTTTCACGGCGAGGCGATATGTGGTGGTAATGGGCGCGATGCGCGTTGGGCTAAGCTGGAGCAGCGCGTGCGGAGCCAGACGGGCCTCACACGTGGCTACAGCGGCTGTAGCCAAGTACGAGCCCATCCGGCTCCGCACGCGCTGCTCCGAGCTTAGCTTGAAGCGCATCGCGGCCATCGCCGTCGCGTGGCGCCTCGTCGTCGAGAGCGTCGCCGCTGCAGCCGCGCACGAGTTCGTCTGACTCCACACGCTCTGCTCCAAGCTTAGCCCGAAGCCCATGTTGGCCATTGCCTTCGCGCGGCTTTTCGTCTTCAAGAGCGTCACTGCTGCAGCCGCGCACGAGCCCGTCTGACTCCACAGGCTTTGCGTCAAGCTGAGCTTGTTTGCCCATGTCGATGTCGGCCATCGCCATGGCGTAGCGCCTCAGCGTAGAGGGCGCCGCCGCTGTAGCCAAGTACGAGCCAATCCGGCTCCGCATGCGCTGCTTTGAGCTTAGCTTGAAGCGCATCGCGGCCATCGCCGTCGCGTGGCGCCTCATCGTCGAGAGCAACGCCGCTGCAGCCGCGCGCGAGCACGTCTGACTCCGCACGCGCTACTCCAAGCTCAGCACGAAGCCCATGTCGATGTCTGCCATCGCCGTAGCGAAGTGCTACGCTGCGGCGATAGCAGACATCAACATGGGCTATGGGCTGAGCTTAGAGCAGCGCGTGCGGAGCTAGACGGGTTTGCATGGCTATGCAGCGGCGGCGCTTTTAACGGCTAGGCGCCAAGCGACGGCGATGGCCGCGATGCGCTTCGGGCTAAGCTTGAATCAGCGCATGCGGAGCCAGACGGGCTCGTGCGTGGCTGCAGCGGCAGCGCGTTTGACGAGGTACCACGCGACGGCGATGGCCGCGATGCGGTTTAGGCTAAGCTCGGAGCAGCGCATGCGGAGCCGGATGGGCTCGTACTTGGCTACAGCGGCGGCGCCCTCTACGCTGAGGCGCGACGCCATGGCGATGGCCGACATCGACATGGGCAAACGAGCTCAGCTTGGAGCAGCGCATGCGGAGCCAGACGGACTCGTGCGCGGCTGCAGCGATGACGCTCTTGAAGACGAGAAGCCGCGCGACGGCGATGGCCGTAATTCGCTTTAGGCTAAGCTTGGAGCAGAACGTGTGGAGTCAGACGAGCTCGTGCGCGGCTGCAGCGGCGACGCTCTCGACGACAAGGCGCCGCGCGACGGCGATGGCCGTAATTCGCTTTAGGCTAAGCTTGCAGCAGCGCATGCGGAGCCAGACGGGCTCGCGCGCGGCTGCAGCGGTAGCGCGTTTGACGAGGCGCCACGCGGCGGCGATGGCCGCGATGCATCTCGCGCGTAGGTTGTAGCAGTTCGCGCGGAGCCTGACGGGCTCGCACATGGCTACAGCGGCGTTGCTTTTGATGACGAGGCAATCCACGCAACGGTAATGGCCGCGATGCGCTTTGGGCGTGCGGAGCCAGACGAGCTCGCACGTGGCTGCAGCCGAGCGCTCGACGACAAGGCGCCATGTAACGGCGATGGCCGACGCTCGTGCGCGGCTGCAGCGGCAATGCTCTCAACAAGGAGGCGCCGCGCGGCGGCGATGACTGACATAGGCTTCGATCTAAGCTTGGAACAACGCGTTTGGAGCCAGACCGGCTCGTGCGCGGCTGCAGCGGTGACGCTCAAGACTCAAGACGAGATGGCGCCAGTCAACGGCGTCGAGTTGGCTGTGTGGGCTTACGTCGGTGCAGCACGTGCAGAGTTAGACAAGCTCACACGCGTGTTTATACAGTGGCTGCACTCTCGACGACGAGGCGCTGCGCAAAGGCAATGGCCGAGTTGGGCTTCGGGCTCAGCTTAGAGCAGCGCGTGAGGAGCCAGACGGGCTCGCACGTGGCTACAGTCAATGGCGGCGCTCGCGACGACGGGCGCCACCTGACGGCGATGGTTGAGTTGGGCTTGAAGCTTAGCTTGTCGCAGCGCTTGCGGAGCCAGATGAGCTCACGTACAGTGGCGGCGTTTGCGACGACGAGGCGCCGCGCAACGGCAATTGCCGATAGGGGCTCCGGGCTAAGCTTGGAGCAGCGCGTGCGGTGCCAGATGGGATTGTGCGCGGCTGCAGCGGCGGCGCTCTTGACGACGAGGCGAGGCGCTACGCCACGGCGTTGTTAGCAATATGCTGCGGGTTCAGCTTGGAGCAGCGCGTGCGGCGCCGGGTGGACTCGCACGTGACTATAGTGGCGGAGCTTTCAACAAGGTGCCTTGCGACGGCGATGGCCGCGATGCGCTTTGGGCTAAGCTTGGAGCAGCGCGTGTGGTGCCAGATGGGCTTGTGCGCGGCTGCAGCGGCGGCGCTCTTGACGACGAGGCAAGGCGCCACGGGACAGCGTTGTTAGCAATATGCTGCGGGTTCAGCTTGGAGCAGCGCGTGCGGCGCCGGGCGAACTCGCATGTGGCTTCCTCTCGACTACGAGGCACTCCACGCAACGGCAATGGCCGCGATGCGCTTCGGGCTAAGTGTGGAGCAGCGCGTGCGGAGCCAGACGGGCCCTTTACGTGGCTACAGCGGCGGCGCTTTTGACGGCGAGGCGCCACGCAACGGCGATGGCCGCGATGGACTTTGGGCTAAGCTTGGAGCAGCACGCGCAGTGTCCAGACGTGCTCGCGCGCGGCCGTAGCAGCGGCACTCTTTACGACGAAGCGCCGCGCGAGCGCGATGGCCACGATGCGCTTTGGGCTAGCTTGCAGCATCACGTGCAGAGACAGACGGGCTCGCACGTGGCTACAGCGGCGGCGCTCTCAACGAAGCGCCGAGCGACGGCGATGGCTGCGATGCGCTTCGTGCTAAGCTTGGAGTAGCGCGTGCGGAGTCAGACGGGCTCGCGCGCGGCTGCAGCGGCGTTGCTCTCGACGATGAGGCGCAACGCGATGGCAATGGCCGCGATGCGCTTCGGGCTAAGTTTGGAGCAGCACGTGAAGAGCTAGATGGTCTTGCGTGGATACAGCGGCGGCGCTGTCGACGAAGCGCAACGCGACTGCAATGGTTGCGTTGGGCTTTGGGCCTTAGCTTGTCGCAGCACGTGCAGTGCTAGACGTGCTCGCGCGCGGCTGGCAGCGGCACTCTTTACGACGAAGCGCCGCGCGAGCGCGATGGCCACGATGCGCTTTGGGCTAGCTTGAAGTATCGCGTGGAGAGACAGACGGGCTTGCACGTGGCTACAGCGGCGGCGCTCTCGACGAAGCGCCGAGCGACGGCGGTGGCCGCGATGCGCTTCGTGCTAAGCTTGGAATAACGCGTGCGGAGCCAGACGTGCTCGCGCGCGGCTGCAGCGGCGGCGCTCTCGACGAGGCGCAACGCGACGGCGATGGCCGCGATGCGCTTCAAGCTATGCTCGGAGCAGCGCGTGCGGAGCCGGATGGGCTCGTACTTGGCTACAGCGGCGGCGCCCTCTTCGCTGAGGCGCGACGCCATGGCGATGGCCGACATCGACATGGGCAAACAAGCTAAGCTCGGAGCAGAGCGTGTGGAGTCAGACGGGCTCGTGCGCGACTGCAGCGGCGACGCTCTCGACGACAAGGCGCTGCGCGACGGCGATGGCCGCAATGCGCTTTAGGCTAAGCTTGCAGCAGCGCGTGTGGAGCCAGACGGGCTCGCGCGCGGCTGTAGCGGCGTTGCTCTCGACGATGAGGCGCAACGCGACGGCGATGGCCGCGATGCACCTCGCGCGTAGGTTGGAGCAGTTCGTGCGGAGCTTGACGGGCTCGCACGTGGCTACAGCGGCGGCGCGTTTGACGAGCGAGGTCTTACGCGACGGCAATGGCCGCGATGCGCTTCGGGCTAAGTTTGGAGCAGCGCGTGCGGAGCCAGACGGGCTCGCGTGCCTACAGCGGCGGCGCTTTTGACGGCGAGGCGCCACGCAACGGCGATGGCCGCGATGCATTTCGGGCTAAGCTTGGAGCAGCACGTGCAGTGCCAGAAGTGCTCGCGCGCGGCTGTAGCAGCGGTAGTCTTTACGACGAAGCGCCGCGCGAGCGCGATGGCCACGATGCGCTTCGGGCTAGCTTGCAACATCGCGTGCAGAGACAGACGGGCTCGCACGTGGCGACAGCGGCGGCGCTCTTGACGAAGCGACGAGCGATTGCGATGGCCGCAATGTGCGTAGCGCTAATCTTGGAGTAGCTCATGCGAAGCCAGACGGGCTCAGGTTAACTCAACGCCTCGGGTCAACCCTACACCTAGCACTAGGAGCGGCGCCAAAGAGGAGGCGAGGCCTCGCCAGTAGCCAGACCAAACGCCAAACAACCAAACTTATATTTTTTGTATCAAGCGCAGCTGTTCCTGAGTTTGTATAGCCAGATACCAATTTGAGGGAGGGCACTGCACACTGTGTAGTGGTAAACACGCGACAAAGACGTAACGCAACAAACATCTTCGCGAAAGCCGACCTCGTGTCGGCGCCGCTACGCTGCTACCTCGACTCGCGCAGTCGATTGCAAGCCGGATTCCAAGCACAACCACTCGCCACAACCGCCAACCATAACATGTGCCCCTAGCTAACGAAACGACAACGACAATAATCACAATCAAAATCCACCTACTTTCTTTTTATTTCAACATTCAACATTCAAGTGTGGGAGACGAGCTAGCCCAAAGTGTGAAGGCAAGCAAAGGCGCTCCCGCGCGCACGAAAAAACTGTGTACGTTGTGCCTTGTTGTGTGTACCTTGTTGTGCGCGCGTCGTCGAGGAATTGATGCTGTACACACACAAATCGACCTCCTCCCCTCAGCGCTCAGAGCCCGGTGGGTGGTTCTGAGATCAGATTGCGGATTTCACGTTTTACAATAAACCTCAATCAACCGGATTCAAAACTTTTTTGTTTACTTCAGTAAATTCAATACACAGCATTTCTATTCTAGGCAACAGCCCGAATTCGAGGCTTGTGTGGCAAAGGCGCCAACAATCATCAAGACCAAGACAACCTTTCTTGACGTTCGACTCGTCATGGAAGGCCAGCGCGGTGGCTGAGCGACTCCGCGGGAGAGCGTAAGAAGAGCGGCGGGTGCACATTGCCGCTGCCTTCTTGCGATCACCAAGATTCACAACGCGCAGATGACTGTGGTTCGGCTGGGGCTGCCGAGCAGCCGCCCGGAGTCATTCGTCATTCTGTCGATCATTAAGTTGTTTCTTTCTGCCGCCTCATACTCATAAATCAGGGTTTACACGCTAGAGCTGAGCCGGCCAGCCAGGTTGACGGTTGGCCTTTACAAGAAAGTGTTTCACTTCAAAGCTTTATTGTGGGAGTCAATCCTCCTTTCATCGCCCTCTCAACCTACAACCCACCCTATTGCAATATACTATTGGACGACAATTGCGCAATATGCGCCCGCCCACGGACCCCCCCTTTTTATGCCATATCCCATACGATATTGGTGATGGCAATATTGTGTAAAGGCCAAGTTGACAGCCTGTAACAGCGGAAGCCGCGTGTGACTGTCGTCTTGGAGCGAGCTGCTGATCATTTGTGTCACCTCTTCTACTTCATTCAGCGTTTGCTGCTGAGATGAGATTCTCTCTTGCGTTAAACGCAAGCTATGTGGAGCAAGGTTGGGGCGAACGCATAAAAAAACGGCCGCGTCTATTTCTAGAATAGTAACGTCGCCTAACTTCTATCTTTCTTTGCCCTTCGCGACGCCTCGCTTTGCGCATGGCATCGTTCAGGCAGCGCTCCGGCGCAGCCGACACTGCCACAGTACGGTGGTTGACTGACCCTCTGCTACTCATGACACCCTTCGCCTTCGCCGCACCTTTTGTGGGTGAGCGGTACCATTTCTTATCAGATGTGGGTCCGTTTCTCATCAGATTTCTTATCGGGTATTACTGTGTATTATCATGTATTATCGTGTATTATACTTAGTATTCTCATAATACAGTAATACATTTTTGGTATTATACTGTATTATGCATGTATTACAATTTGTATTATAGCCGATAACGATAAATACAGCGTAAGAACTATACACTATTATATAGATGTATGTTATTTTCAATATTAGGTTTAGGTGTATTATCGTGTGATATAAAACTTTGATACTACACTATAATACATGATAGTACACTTCAATATGATGTATACCACAGCAGCATATTGACCCCACAGCTACGTAACTCCCCCACTACGTGATTAGCCCTTAACTCCCCGGCTACGTGATACGTGATACGTGACCACGTGGTGACCCCCCCGGATTCGTGAACCCCCGCCCACATACATGATACATGACCCCCGGGCTACGCGACTCCCCGACTACGTAACTACGTGGCCCACCCGGATACGTGACCTCCCCGGATACGTGACCCCTCGAACCCCGGCTGGGTATGGGCCCGTTTCTTATTAGTAATAGGGACCAGTTCTTATTAAAAAAAGGATCGTGGCTTATCGGTGGATTATCGTGTTCCATAGGTGAATTATAGTATGTGTTCCTCTCGAGGATTAGGGGCCTCGCCATTAGGGGAGTATTGAAGACTGAGGGCAGGGCAGCAGCGAGGCACCATAGCGCAGCAGCTCGACGGTAGTGCGGCCACAGCAGTCAATAGTGGGTCCTCGGCGGTCGGTCGGGCGCAGTTGAATATTAGCGCGGCCACAGCAGCCAGCTGTGCGGCCGTTAAGCGAGCTGGCGGGTGGGATCCAAGACTCATCGGCGTCTGTCGTTGTGGTTTCGTTTGTCTTGCTTCCTTTCTTCTGTCTGTCTCAGGCTCTCTCTTTTCGTTTGCCGGGTTGTAGCCCGTTTTTTTCGGACACCTGTACAGATGCTCGATCGTCAAAGTAGCCAGTTCGGAGTGTTTGGCTCCACTAGTGGCTATGGCTAGGGCGGGTTAGAGCAACCGATGCCGGAGTCCCTCCCCTCACGGGAGGGGGCTCCTGCAGGTGCCCTACTGGAACTTGTTTTACGTCGGGAGCACACTAGTGGTTCAGGCGGTATTCCGTATTCCCGCCCAGAACGTAGGGCGACTGGAACTTCCGGTCGCAACTCTGCGTGGGCCAATTCTAGTTAGGCGCGCGCAGTCCTGGGCTCGTTTTCTGTGAACAGCCATCTTTCAAGCCTTTCGCAATTCGACGAATACGACTCAGTTTTACTCCGTCAGGCCCGCAAGGCTCAGAGGCAGCTGGCTGTTGTCTTTCGTGAAACCGCTAGAACTCATTCGCCTCTCTCGCTAATGCGATATAAATATAACACGGTCTATATAAAGCGGAGCCTAAGCTTTCAAGCCTGCTAGGCTCTATAACGATAACGCACGGTTTGATCACATTCAGCCTTATCGTTCGTGTTTAGGGTTCTACTCTGAATCGAATGACTTGGCGCGCGTCTACTCTGTGCTCTCCGTCACAGGAGTGACAACCGCGTCTAGCGGGACAAGTGCACGTCACTCTAGTGACAGCCGCGTCTAGCGGAACGCACACGCGTGCGATGGGATGGCAGGCAGCTCGCCCGTGCGCCGACACTGGCGCGCCCGATAACGGGATGTGGAAACCGGAGGGGGGCCGCGGAGATACCGGCAGGGGTCTCCGTGACGCTCTCTGTAGTTTAGAGACGGTGCAGTTCTGCTGCACAGCTGACCACCCAGGCGGTGATGCAGTGGCGAACGAGCGCGCACCAATTTGCCGCATGACCACCTGACAGAGCGGCCTCCTCGAGTGCCAGAAACTCTGGCCGCCACTGCATAAAGAGGATATCTAAAAGGCGCTCTGCGGTGCCCGTTTGGAGAGCCTCGTACAAGGCGCGCACATGCGCGGCCTGCATCTCGGGCGCACCACCCTGTGTCTTTTGGTACCCCGCCCCCCCGAGCACCCATCCACCGCTGGTGGCCCGATAACTATCAGTGTGCGAGCCCAGGGAATGGCCCGACCCAGCGGCAATGTTACCTCGGTCCTCTCCGCGCTCCCCCGCTTCCGCCATCCGGAAAGACCGTAGGGGCAGATTTATCTGCCACCGCTATAGACGCCTGTGCTCTGCAGCCAAGGTCCGCTGCGTCGAGCGCCGCAGCTTGTTCGACAGGTATAGGGCCGCGAATCAGGGTGCGATTCTGGGGCCGCGCTCCTGCATCCAAGGTAGGGGCCGCCCGAGGCGGTGACGTTAAGGCGCCTCGGGTTGACCCGAGCTGGTTCGAACAGTCGGATGTGGCCAGCGCCGTGCTGCAGTGCCCCGGGCAAGTACAAGGCGCGGCCTCCAACGCACCTGCTCCCAGTAAGGGGCGTGTGCGCCCCGTCGCGGCATCAAGGTCAGTAGGAGTGCATTTATTTGGAGGCCCGTTGGCCGCCATTTTCGTCGAGTTTCAGAGCGAATTTAGAGTTTTGTTTTTATCCAGAGCTGCTCAGGCGAGTTTTGTTTTAGCACGCCATTTGGTACCCCTTTCAGTGGTGAGCGACCGGCCTACGAAGTTCACTTTTGGTTTTGGATCCACACTAGTTCACTTTTTTTTTTTTTTTTTTTTTGGATCCACACAAGTTACACTTTTGGTTTGGATCCACACAAGCTCAATTTTTGGTTTGGATCCACACAAGTGAAGTTTGGATCCACACAAGCTAACTTTTTGGTTTGGGTCCACACAAGACAACTTTTGGGGTTTGGATCCACACAAGCTAACTTTTTGGTTTGGATCCACGCAAAACAACTTTTTTGGTTTGGATCCACGCAAGCGTGTTTTGGATCCACGCAAGATATTATCTCTCCGCCTCCTCCTCCCCCTCCGATAGGAGCCTCGCCTCGGGTTAACCTCCAGATCGTCGTCGCTGTGGCCGGCTGCGTTGCGGTCGAGGTGCTCACCGCCCACGATGCCACCGACGTCGGGCACGGCGCTGCCGTCGGCTGCGCACATCAACCGATACCCCGTTGCGGTGCGCACCGCGAAAATCGGCTCCTTGGCGTCTTGCATAGTCATGGGCCTGTGCATTAGGGCATACAACTCGTCTTTGTCACCAGCGGCCCCGTCGCACTCTTGCAGCCCTTGATCGATCTGCACGCGGGCGAGACTCAACCACCTGCGCATATTGTACTCCACCATCGGCCACGCGACGGCGACGCGACGAAGACGCAGCGCGACGGCGACGACGACGCGGCCTTTTTTGGCACTTCAAAGGCCTTTTGTGGCACTTCAAAGGCCTTTTTTGGAACTTCAAAGGCCTTTTTTGGCACTTCAAAGGCCTTTTTTTGGCGCTGGTAGGCTTTCAGTGTCCGGATAGCCGCGCATGTGTGTTCTGTGGGCCCGTGCACCTCCCAGCTTGCCAAGGGGCGTCGCCCGCACAATGGCGCGCGTGTTGCATCAAAACGCAAATCGGCCCAAAATTCTCTCAAATGGCTTA
>Ga0209390_10005369_pt1 | contig 18210 bp, 15 predicted proteins | sample BON01_FD_187212 | JGI IMG/M metagenome (GOLD analysis project Ga0209390, IMG submission 187212) | Freshwater microbial communities from Lake Bonney liftoff mats and glacier meltwater in Antarctica - BON-01 (SPAdes) (version 2) | ecosystem: Environmental > Aquatic > Freshwater > Ice > Glacier...
ATTAAACACGACCTCGCCCATGACTTCGGCCACCGTGGCGAACGGAAGCTTCCGCGTCTACTGCGTGACGGCTGTTTCGTCGAACAGCCGCTCCAGTCGTTCGGGGTGAAACAGATTCTCAATGACGGCGCGCATCATGACGCTCACGGGACTGGCTTCGACAAAGCGTTCAAACGGGCCGTTGAGTAACATCCATGTCCCCCTCGTCAAAAATTTGCACGATCACGATCACGATCACGATCAGGATCACGATCTCGATCTCGATCTCGATCAGCCCGCTATCTTCTCTCACCTCCGCCAATGCTCATACACCAGTTCCTGAATGACATTTTCACACCTTCAAAGGGCTGACCTTTAATGTGTCTGTTAATGACGGACAACCTGTGAGATGGATGTCACAGTGCAACGCCTCTAACGAGTTGGCTTCCGTCGCGGCACCCTGATCTACGGGAATAACTCGATTGAACGCGTTCTCCGGTGAACGCGTTCTTCGGCGTTCGTGGCCAACAAAACTGATTAGTACAGCGGCAATCTTCAATCGATTTCCAGGGAGAGTTTGTATATACCGTGATGCGCTTGGCAAACACGGTTCAATTTTGGAATTGAGTTACGCGTACGAGACGGACCTGCGCCTCCGTGAACAACTTGAAGAAAACGCGATCGCGAAGCCAAAATTGAACAGTTGCAGGTCGCCACTCAAATTACAGAACAGGATGTGCTGATTGAGCTTATTGACTGTGGACTGCGAGCAGAATCACTACACGTACTGACACTGGTTCCGATGGTGTCGGTTGCCTGGGCAAATAGTTTCGTCGAACGTGGTGAACGCCAAGGCCATTTCAAAAATGGCTCAGGAAAACGCTATGAAGCCAGAGTCAAACGCATTCGAATTGCTGACCGGATGGCTGAAAGAACGCCCGAATCCGTCATTGCTAAAGACATGGAAAGACTACGTCGGAGTGCTGCGCCGAATCGTCATCCGTGAGTCTTATACGACTTTGCGAGACGCCACCATTTCACAGGCCATAACTGTCGCCGAAGCCTCCGGCGGATGCCTTGGATTTGAAGCTGTATCAAGGGCCGAACAGGCTGTTATAAATAACCTCACATCAGCCTTTGATGCTTAACAAAAGCTGTATCCAGGCTGCGTTGAACAACGAACAGTACTTAAGACGGGTTACCCCTTTTAATCAGTGAGCGGGGCACACCAGCAACTGCAACACGGCTGGATAGCTGGCCGTGGGGTTGCTGAATTCCCGGTGAAAGTTTGTTTTACTTCCACAGTTAGGTTCATGCGAATTAGAAAATGAAACTGGCATAAGATCGCGAAAGAACATTAGCACTTTCGATTCTTTCAGTCTCCACATCAACATTCGCTAAGTACACGACGTTCTCATAACTGCAGCCCAGTAACGATGCAGCCCGGCGTCTCATGTTTCTCAAAATGTTTAAGCGACTGTCCTGCACGCACGCACTTAACGACAAGAGTCTGCGAGCAACACCGACTTCCGCTACACGCTTCAAAGTCATGCAACTGAAAAGCGGTTGCCATAACTAACACGGCTCCCGGGGAGGCCTTAAGTGCCAAGGGGCCTCCTTGGTGAGTCAGGTTAAACAAGCCTGCAGTTAGCACAGACGTTCCAAAACGTGGTGGCAGTGTTATCGTTAGTTCGGTTCGATCAGATCAAACCCAGACGGTGTCAGCAACGCGGATACGGGCGTTCCTTTTCCAGCCTGCAGACATTGATAGTTCTTTTCCGCAACGGCTGACGCAGCCTCAATCACCTGGACGATGTCGCGCTGACTTGCGGCCGTGGGATAGGTTTCGTCCAGGTCTTCTATCGATTCGTCAAATATTCGACGACGAATAATGGCCAACAGCCCGGCAGCGATAGACGCTTTTCCGTAGCCAAAAATTTCCAGCTGCCCGCCGTGATGACGAATGCGTCCGCCAAACGACGGGTTCCGGGTTCGAGACCCATCGCCGATAATCGCTTCTCGATATCCGCGTTCCTGCTGGTCCACCATGCCTCGACCGTAGATGCCGTACAGTTCAATTTCCTGATTCACGGCTCCTTCAAATTCGGCCGGATTGATCCAGTTGTTGTTGTAGTCGCCACGCATACCGTTGTCATAAGTGACTGCCACGTCCATGCTATCCCATGTGTTGATAGAATCCCGACGCTTGAACGTGGACGGATCAACACCTCGGCGAGCCGCAATTTCAACGTGATGTTTATCCCAGTTTAACAGCAGGTTTTTCTGCCCCGTTGCAAACACGGCGAGCGGCTTTACTTTCATATAGTGGTGCACGACATCCAACCAGTGGCAACCAACATATGCAAAAGGGTTGCTGTCTTCGGCCCATGCAAAAATTTCGGTGCTGACTTCCAGAGGCTCTTCCAGCACCGCTCGCACACGATTGATTTCGCCGTACCTGTCCGGAGCTTTCTGCATCATTTCGCGAATGAATGGGTCATAGCGTTTGTGCATATCAACGGCAACAATCCGTCCGGCTTCGCGAGCCTGCTTTATGATCGTGTCGGCTTCACTGGTGGACAGACAAAGCGGCTTTTCAGTGATCACGTCGATTCCGGCAGCGATGGCATCAAGGATCGGCTGCGTATGAACATTATCGGGAGTCGCCACAAACAGCACGTCGGGCTTGTGAGTCTGCATGATATCGCGCCACACAGCGTCTCCGTAGCATGCGTCCATGCGGTGTTCGGGAAAGTCTTCGGCAAACCATTTCACGATGTTGCCTGCGGTACCGCTTTTTTGGCTGCGAGTTCCCACGGCACACACATCGATCTTCACATCAGCCACGGTGGGCGCAAAATGACTCATGCCGATGCTGTTTAATGAACCGGCAATTCCACCTCGCATAAAGTCTTTGAACGTCTGCCCGATGATGTCGTCAAAAAACATGCCGCCGCCAATGATGGCGACTTTCAGAGATCGATTGGATGTCATGGATCTGTTGCGAACAAAAATGTAAAGCGAAATAGACTTATGGTGTGAGCCTATCGAATCGTCGTGCGAAGGGCCAGCAATCATAGAAATCACATTGTCCGTGGTTCGAACGGCGGCTTGCGGCAAAGTGAAACGATCGTACACCCGTTTCGCCTATTTCCAAATACTCAACAGATGTAAAAAACGGGCTGTATTCCTGGATAAACTCTGCCCTATACTCGGATGGGTGCTAATTTTCCTTTCAGTCGCTTCCAATCCAATTCCTGCACGCCGGTGCCATCATGAAAACCCAACTTTCACGCCCCGATGTCGCCGACATGGTGCTAAGAACATTCGAACGGACCGTCCATCCTGAATTGTTCGAATCAGAAAAACAAAGCACTATTAATTTTGGCGGCAACCGTGCGACGTTGCGTTTAGGACGAACGGGACACGTAATTGAATTTCGCTCGGCTGACGCAGTAATCACTGAAGTCGCGACGACCAAACACGAAGAAATGCCATCGACGAAGAAAGTGATTGACCGGCGACTGATCGGCTACAGAACTCACATGATCGATCTGCCAGGAATTCGCTATCACTGCAGCTATCAACTGGAACACGTGCCTCTGGATGTCTATCTGCAACTGCATCGCGAATTTGAAGTCGATGCTCGCAACGCAACTCTGTCGGTCCAACTGCCCGGATCGACGCCGCAAAGCCCGAGCTGCATCAGCCTGCTGAAATGTGACATTCTTTCAGAGGGACTTGTCGTACACGGGTTTCATACGTTTCCTGAGAATGCCGCGATTCTAAGAATCCAGACGCTGTTCGAACTGCTGTAGCTGGCCATAAACGCTGGCGAGCGCCACAGATCGATTGGTCAATCGCATCACACGTGTTTGTGTACGACTAAATGTCAACATAACGGAAACATGTTTTGCCATGTTATTAAGACGGTTTTCCAGCGATGCATTCACAAATGCCGCCCGTTATTCGGCATCGGCAACCTGCATTAGAGCTGTTTAACACTGCCCTGTCCGGGGCAGAAATGTGCTACTGGCAAGTTCCTGACAGCGTCGCAGTAGAATTGATGGCTCGCCGTGCGAAACGCAGTTCTGGAACATGTGCTGGCCAATTGTCGAACCGCAGACTGGATCGGTTCCCAGCATCTGCCGTTGCCTGTTACCATACGACTTCTTCACGACACGGCGAATGGTTCGCGATGTGCTGCCTGGCCTATACAAAAGTTGAGTGTGTTTGTGTCTGACTGGCTTCGCAGAATTCCCTACAGCATCCTGATTCCGTGCATGCTGATTTCTATGTTGGGGCTGTGCGGCATTCATCGAGCGGATCAGTTGTATGGCCCGTCCGCAGCGTTTGATCGCCAGTTGGTGTGGCTGATGCTGGCGTGGCCCTCCATGCTAATGGTAACCAGTATTTCTTACCGCCCGTTGCGACATCTGAGTCCCTGGTTATACGTGCTGAGCCTGGTATTGCTGGTACTGGTGCTGTTTATGCCTGCTATCAACGGTTCTCGGCGATGGATTCCTTTGGGCGTGTTTGACTTTCAGCCCAGCGAACCAGCGCGACTGGCCTTCATTTTGGCGCTTGCTCACTATTTGATGTATCGAGAATCTCAGCGCACCATCCGCGGGTTGATTCCGCCCTTGGTGATGACCGTGTTTCCGCTGATGCTGATACTTCGCGAACCGGACCTCGGCACAGCCATGCTGTTTTTACCAATCCTGTATGCCATGTTGTTCGCTGCCGGTGCGCGCGTAGAACATCTGCTGGCAGCCGGCGCCATCGGAATAATGTTGTTGCCCTTGTTGTGGGGACAAATGTCGGCCGAACAGAAGTCTCGAGTCGTAATGGTGTTTACACAGACTGACGGAGGCACCGCTCCACCGGGTGATGGTTTCCACCTGCACCAAAGTAAGCAGGTGATGTCGCTTGGCGGAATTAAAGGCAGCCTCTTTAGCGATGATAGCAACGAATTGGTAATTGACGATCCGACAGCGTACACGCTGCCAGCGGCTCGCACAGACTTTGTACTGTCGCTGATTGGCGAACGCTATGGAGTGGCCGGCTGTGGATTTCTGTTGATCATGTACGGCGTGATCGTATTTAAAGGGCTTAGCGTAGCCCGAAAAACTCGTGAACCCTTTGGAAGGCTGGTTGCCGTTGGTATTGTGACAATGCTGGCAACGCAGTCGTTGCTGAACGCCAGCATGACAGTGGGGCTGATGCCGATCACCGGAATCACGCTGCCCATGTGCAGCTATGGTGGATCAAGTCTGCTGTCCACGTGCGTTTCAGTGGGCCTGCTGATGAATATCGCGATGCGCCCCGGCTATGAAGTCGCCGGAAATCCCGTGTTTGATTGCTGACGAATCTACGATCGAAAAAAAGTTGTCGCGTGTGATTTATTAAGTAAAGATCCTGCCAGTGCGGCTAGCCTAATTCGTTGGAGACCCAATTGAAACTTCGCTAAAAACTGCGAGCGTTTTAGGTAGGCGAAGCGATTAGTGGCGCATTCAGAGAATGATGAATACATTGGAAAGGTATCAACACTTTCGCCGCTCAACTTTCGTCCATCAACACGCGGCTTCTTTAGAACTCGCCGATCGTATTTCCGTCAGCTCGATTTAGTAGGTTTTGGAACACGAAATCTCCGTTTGTCCCGTTCTGGTCACGTTGAATGTTCTCGCTGATAAATCGAACTCCGCCATCAGCCAGAAGAAACTGAGCTCCGCCTGCATGGCGACTGGAAAATGATCGCGCACAAATTTCCACAGCTGGATTCGTGGTCGTGTCGTTGCCCGTTTGATTAATCCCGAACAGTCCTTTAGCCATCGCAACGCGCTGCTGAGCCACTCCACTCAGTGCACTCACTCCGTAGATGGTTGCTGCACGGCAGGAATCAATACCGCCGCCGGGACCGCGAGGAAGTTCCCACGCTCGTTCACCAACCATAATTGTGTTACTCGTGCCATCCGTGTAATCGCGAATCATTACATGGCTGTTTCGCCCGAACGAACCAGTCAAAGTAGGCTCACTGCCCCAGTTGCCTCCGCCATTGGCGGCAACAAAGTTGGAAACGGCAATTTCACGCTGCGTTCCGCTGGCTGATAAAACGGTGTGCTTGTTATTTAGTTGCGGACCAGTATCTGAGGGACATCGAAAAATTGGCAATGGCGTTGTCATCTGTCGCAGTTTTCCGACATTATCCAAAGCGGCTCCCAGACTTTCCGTACCAACGGCCAGCTGGCTGTACATGTTGCCCTGATCAATCATAGGAAGCAGATAAGTGCTCCAGGACCAGTTGGCCGCCGACCCGTTATTTTGATCGATCCAGCCGGGTGGAAAACCCTTATGAGTGTCGTGGTAGTTGTGCGCCGCAAGCCCCAATTGCTTTAGGCTGTTCTTGCACTGAGTGCGTCGAGCCGCTTCTCGGGCCTGCTGGACGGCGGGCAAAAGCAAAGAAATCAAGATGGCGATGATCGCGATTACGACCAGCAGTTCGATTAATGTGAACCCGCGTTGTTTCCGAACAGCTTGATTTTGCATCTTTGATCCTACTTCCTGAATTCACAAGAACGTGACGTCACAAGTTTAGTATCGCCACAGAATTTGCGGTGGAGAATCCACAAAAAACGGGCAATTCCGTAGTAAACGGACTTCGAGAGCGGAATCGTCTGTTTTTTTTCAATTTGCAAACTTCTGATAGAGTCTCGACTCGGACGAACGCGGGTGAGAATAATAGCCCCTTAATCTTTGCAAGCCGTAGCTGAAACGCCAAATCATGCCCGCCCACGGTGGCTCACTTCTTGAACCCGGCTCAGCCACCGCCTTACTAACACAACTCAGCTAAAAACTAAGTTGTCGTGTCCAGGAGGCACGGCGCAGACAATACGTTTGCCCGGATTTTGCAGCAGAGATGCCGCAATACTATCCCTTACTAATTAGCGAAGCCTGTCCAGAAAAATGGCGATCAGCGAGCTCAACTGACTGGCGACAACTGTGGCCATCTGTAAAACATGGGTGAAGGCGATTACACAACCGAGCCGCTGCTCAACTTTTATTGAAGCAATTTCCATCACAAGGCATCATTCATGAACCATCCGCTTATCGTAATTGCGTTGACACTGTGTTGTGCGGCCAGTGGTTCGATCGCAACAGCTCAGGTTACTCGTTCGCAAAATGCAGATGAGTTACTGCAGTTTCAAATCGCCGATGGTACGCTCCAGACAATCACCTCTGCAGAACAATGGCAGCTGCGAAAAGCTGAAATCGTTAAGGCGATGCAGGCCGTGATGGGGCCGTTCCCGGGCAATGACCGTCGCGTCGATCTGGACATCGCCGTTGATGAAGAAGCAGACGCTGGAAGCTACGTTCGCCGATTGATCACGTACCAATCGGAACCAGGCAGTCGAACGCCCGCTTATCTGTGCATCCCGAAAGACGTGCTTGCTGGCAAACGCACGGCCGCCGCCGTGTTGTGTCTGCATCCTACGGACAACAACGTGGGGCATAAAGTTGTCGTCGGTCTCGGTGGACTGGCTGGTCGACAGTACGCCGCAGAACTGGCCGAACGAGGCTATGTAACTCTGTCGCCCGCTTATCCACACCTCGCCAATTACTGGCCGAATCTGGGAAAACTGGGCTACGTCAGCGGAACAATGAAAGCGATCTGGGATAGTTCCCGGGGACTCGATCTGCTGCAATCACTGGACTTTGTCGACAGTGCAAAAGGCTTCGGAGCGATCGGGCATTCACTCGGCGGCCACAACGCAATTTACACGGCCGTGTTTGATACAAGAATTTCCGCAATCGTCAGCAGTTGCGGATTTGATTCCTACAACGATTACATGGATGGCACCGAAGCTGTCTGGATGTTCGACAAAGGCTGGTGTCAGATCCGCTATATGCCTCGCATGTCAAACTATCGAGGTAACCTGAAGCAAATCCCGTTCGACTTTCCCGAACTTCTGGCCGCGCTGGCTCCGCGAATGCTGTTTGTGAACGCTCCGTTGCATGACAGCAACTTCCGCTGGAAAAGCGTTGACAAATGCGTGGGAGTGGCGGCACCTGTCTATAAACTTCTCGGCGGAGACGGAAAAATCACGGTCGTTCATCCCGACTGCGATCACAACTTCCCTGACGAAATCCGTGAAGCGGCATACCAGGCAATTGACAGAATTCTAGAGCCACAGTAATCAACTTTGACGGCCGTTATTTCGACTTCATCGTGGTAACTTTATAGACGTTGCCGATCTTGTCGTAGGTTGTCCATTGTCCAACCTGCTGGTCGTTTTCAAAGTACCCGGAACGCATGATCACGCCGTCTTTGTGAAACCATTCCCAGTAGCCCGTTGCGACACTGTCCATGGACTGTCCCTTCGCCCGAAGGCTGCCGTCTTTGTGATAGCGAATGTCTTCGACCGCTTTGCTATTCTTTTTTGCCATGCCAGCCATCCCGGGAACTTTGCCACAATAAAATCCGGCCCTGTGTAACCCGACTCATACAGGATGCCTTTTCCTGGCCGTTGACGGTTGCGCACGTTCTGATTTCGCGACAAGTTTTGAAGGCACATTCACGGCAGAGTCGTTGCTGCAAAACCATGCTAGCAAAGGCTTTGAATCATGAGCTGCATCAAAATCCCCCTGCATTTCCGGTTGCAAAAAACAGGCAATTTGAACCGGCACGCATAGTACAAATGAATGTTCCTGCGGCATATACGCCAAAGGAACATCCCAAGTGTGACGATTCTTCAATAGTCTCCAGTTGTATGCGTAGTGTGAAACGAAGGGATTCGTCACATGAAATTTCGTCTGTTCTTAAGCCTGTGTGTGGCATTCCCAAACGTCCTGGCAACCCAAACATTCGCCAATAATTCGCCGTCTCCGGCAGGGCTACAAGATGCTGTCCTAAAAAATGTTGAGCTGGATGAATCAGGCATTCTGAACCTGCTGGTCGTAGACAACATCGGAAATCCTCAACCAGACGTCGCCGTGCATCTAAACAGCGGGAATCTGCAAGCCTCAGGCGTAACAGATGAATTCGGACAACTGCTCATTCCCCAACTCTCCGGCGGGACCTGCATGATTCAGATTCAGCAGCAGATGTTTGCCTGTCGTGTCTGGAAAAACGGGACGGCTCCTCCGAAATCGCTGAAGTCAATCGCACTGGTCAATGACGATCCCACAATTGTTCGAGGTAACGGATACGCCCAGGGAAATTACTGTCCACCAAACCAATGCGAACCAACTCATCATTTGTCCAGTAAAGCCAAATACGGACTCGCCATCACTGCTCTGGGCGCTACTGCAGCCTACATGGCTCTCAGCCGCGACAACGCCAGCGAGTAGCCATGCGGCATGACCAGGTTTAGCATAAGACATCATTCAACAGCATTGACCTCAGTAATCTCGATCAACTGATTCGGCTTGATAGGACCTTCAAGTAATTGTTCTTTCCCGGATGGCCAGGTAACGACAATGCGATCCACTGACGAATTTTGCCCAAGACCAAAGTACAACGGCATCACGCTTTGTGACAGGTAGCCCGAGGCTCCATTATTCAGTTGCTGCTGCCTCCCTGTTGACGTTTCCACCACAACGACAGCTCCCAGCGCGTCGCGACTGCAAGTGCTGCCAGCCAGTTTAACCTTCAGGAACAATGCGGCGTTGGCATCGTTAAGGTCGTTTCGAAACACCTGCGGTTGTGTATTGAATTCGTTTGTGACGATGTCCAGATCGCCATCGTTATCGAAGTCGAATACGACACACGATCTTGTACCGGTGGCTGACCAGACAACGCATGTTCCGTCGCGACCTTCTCTTAGGGCGTTTTCTGAATCCTGCCCGTCGAAGTCCAGAGAAAACCACGGTGCCATCAGCTCTGCTGGACGTCTCGGTTCGATCCCCGTGGTGAACTGTGCATCCAGAAATCGCTTTCCTCCCGCATTCAACAACAGCGAATTCACGCTGTACCGATATGGGAAGCACATGCTTGAACAAAGAAAAGCGTCCTGAAAACCATCGGCGTTGAAGTCTGCAGTACTGAGTCCCCACGGCCAGTAATTTTCTGCGTTGATGCTGTCTGACACTTCGTTGAACTTACCACGGGCGGTCTGCTGAAAAAACGCGTTGCCGTAGATGCTGCGCCCTTCGCTTTTTAGGAATTCTTCGGGCCAGGTCACTTGCGACTTATCCTTTTCCTGATCCGGACCAACATCCCTGCTCATGTCTGAGTGCATGTCAGTCAGGAAGAGATCAAAGAATCCGTTGTTATCAAAGTCAAGTACTGCAGCGCCCATCGTGCCCCATGGTGTCGCTTTGAAAAACTCCTGAGTTCGATCAGCAAACTTTATTCCCTGATCATTGATGTACAGGTGATCGTGTCCCTGCATACTGCAGACATACAGGTCCGGCCAGTGGTCATTGTTTGCATCGAAAACAATGGCGTCGCCTGACCAACTGACGTCGTTACCCAGCCCCATCGACTTTGTTACATCTTCAAAACGATTATCGCCGAGGTTTCGATACAGGATTGATTGCTCAGTCAGATCCGGAGCAAGGTGCCCGGCAAACGCATCGGGACGTCCAACGAAATAGTCAAGGTCCGTGCCTGGTTGAGAATTACAGAAATCGTGACGGACACTTACTTTTTCTTCCGTCGTGAACTTGCCAACGTTGCACAGAAACAGGTCTGCCAGACCATCCCGATCGTAGTCAAAGAAAGTGCCTTTCGATGAGTGCCCGGAATAGACCAGCCCGGCGTTTGTCGTGGTATCTGTGAATCGGCCCGTTCCATCATTTTCCAAAAACACGTTGCCGCTACGGATAGAAGTGACAAACAGATCGGCATCACCATCGTTGTCTGTGTCGCAGAACGATGCGGCGACGCACAGTCGATCTGCGAGTCCCACTCCCGCCTCTTCGGTGATGTTTTCGAATCGGCCGTCGCCAATGCAGCGCCAAAGTTCGTTAGGTCCAACCTGCGATGTAAAGTAGATGTCCAGAAGTCCATCGTTGTCAACATCGGCAACGCTGACACTGTTACCATGGTCGTAGTGATTGACCAGAAGTCGATGACGCTGATCATCAACAATCTGCGGCGAGAACGTGATTCCGGTTGAGTCCACACACTCCAGAAATCGCATGCTGGGCACAGCCTCGCGCAATTGAAGTTCCGAAAGTTCTTTTTCTGCCATGTCATTCAGCCAGTCTGTATCCAGAATGTTGGCTGGCTGAGCAATATGCACGACGTCTTCAGGTAAACCGTGCTGCTTAAGAAGTTGCTGATCAGGGGCGAATTCGGGCAGAACCGTGTCGATCGCGTTCCAGAGTTGTTCAAACCCCTGCTCTTCCAACGCATCAAAATAGCCTCGAATCTTGCCCGTCCGGTCAATCAAAGCGAACTTGGATTCGTGCGCAATTGGAATTAGCGGGTCACTGGCATTGGGAGCGACAGCCATCCCCATTCCGTCTTTACTAAAACTCCAGATAGCGTCTTTGTCACCTGTTAGAAATGACCAGACGTCGAAGTCCGCAGCGTATTGACTGCCATATTCCAAAAGAACATCGGGAGTGTCCGTTTCCGGGTCGACGGAAATTGTGATTAGCTGGACGCCGGATGATTCAGCCTTTTCAAGTCGATCCTGCAGTGCCTTCATCGCCACAGACTGTCGCGGACACGTACCAGGGCAGGTTGTGAAAATAAAGTTCACGACAGCCAGCCTGCCAGCGATCGATTTTTCAGTAAACGCTTCGCCGTGCTGGTTGGTGAATTCGAATGCACCAATCGACCTCGCCTGTGCGCGATTGACAATCCCATCCACCGGTGTCTGATCGTTTGCAGAAACCGCAGGCGTCGACTTCTTCGTGGCTTTTGTCGTATCGGTTGCATCGTTGCGACAGCCAGCGGTGAACACCGCCAGCGCCAGCATGGTTGTACAGCAAATCATCGAAGTCGAAGCCCGGAGGGAATTCGATGACTGGTCAAGAAAAACTGAGGCCATTGGGACACTCCGCGATGATGTTAAACGTGTTTTTAGATGGAATTATGGGCGAAATCCAACATCCCCATACAGCGGGTTTGCGGGAACGTAATTTTCGCCAAACTGCGGGTCATCCGCAGTAAGTATATTGGTATCGGAAGACACCGTTCTTTGCAGATCCGGGTGTTCAGAATAAAAAATGCAGCCTTCGACTCCGCCCGCGTTAATGATATCAAGTTCGTAGGGATGGCCCGGGCGAGATCCATCCGACGCGTCGTTGGCGGCAAAAATTGTTTCTACGTATCTGCTTGATTCACTGCGGTCATCAACCGCATTCCAGTTCCCCACAAAGGTGCACCGGTTGACCATAGCTTTGGAACCAGGGAAGACAGTCAGCGCTCCCGACCCATGTTCGCCGTTATAGGACAGCTGATACTTCTCCTGCACTTCGGTCATCCCATAGTTGCCAATATTGTCCACGAAAAGGCAGTTTTCCAGACTCACCGAACTGCCCTGCAGCACGTCAACAGCAGACCCGGTTGCCGGACAGCGATTGCGCAGAAAGCGGCAGTCCCGGAACATCGGTGGAGACGTTTGAAATCCCTGCTGTTCAATTGACACAGCGCCCCCGCAAAGTTGTGTGAGGTTGTCCACAAAGTCTACCCGTTCAAACACAGGCGACGATTGCCCAAAGATCTTGACGGCACCACCGTCCATGAAGAAGAACAGTCCTTGTTTTAGAAACGCTGCTCGATCGCCATAGTTTTCAACCGGAACACCACCGTTGGTGGCCATTCCATTTGCACCTGTAATTGTCAGGTTTCGAAAAACGGTGCTCTGCGTGATTCCGTCACCACAGTAAATGACGTGGCTCACCGTTGCTGCATTCGGGTTGTCAGGAGACCTGGCCGACAAAACGACTCCATCGAGTCCCTCGACTGTGAGCCCGTCGTGCTTTGATGTAACGGCCAGTAGACAGAATTGTGTTTTCGCAGTCTGGTACACGCCCGGCTTCAAAATCAACCTGCGGTCTACGGTGGCGGAAGCAGCAGCATCGAGTGCCGCCTGAAGATCCTGATCCGGCGTGACGTAAACAGGCCCCGAACGCGCGACGGGCGGACCATTCGTAACCACAGAATCATTGTCACGGCAGCCCAGCATTGAAGCGAACACGAAGGGAAATATCAAAACGTTCAGACGACTACTCATGTCACGCCGCCCTGATCTGCACGAACTGCAATTGAACGGAATCGCCGGCAACTTAAATCGGAGCCACGCATAGCTACTCAACGGCCTTAACAAAAAGGGCTCGCTGATGTTCTGATGAAAGGTTTCCGCACCCCTGTACCAGATCAAATTCCCATGTGCCACTTTTTAGGGTCACTGTCATAGTCGCTGTTACTCCAGGAAGAACTACCACTGCGGACTTTGTGTCAGATTGCTGCACCGTGTAGACATAATCCTGACTGGTAAAAATCATCACTAACGGCTTGCCGGCCTTCACCATCGGTTGCCTGTCAGCATCCGCAAGTGTTCCGCCATCGCCATGTCTTTCCTGTTCAAACCGTCCTTGCCTGATTGACACGTCCAGCCTTTCAACCAGTCTCAACGGCGCGACGGAATAACAGATAGCAATGCCTACAAGGAACAAAACGATGATCGCAAACAGCACAGACATCTGTTTGCCGAACTCGAATTCAGGGCGATTTCGTTGAATTGGATGCACGGCTAAGTTTTTCCTGTGCTTCGGCAGCAAGTAGTCTGTTTAACAATTCCGTTTGCCTGTTGGCTTCCGACTCTTTGCCGGTCGCCGACAACACTTTGATATAACTCCTCCGTGCCGAATGCACCAGAGGATTGATGGACAGTACTTCTTTCCATACTTTACTTGCCTGATCTGTCATTTCCATGACTTCCAGCAACGCGGCTTTTTTGGCCTGTAGCTGCCAGTCCCACGGTGCCAATTTCAGAGTTCTGTCCAAATAACCCAACGCAGAATTATAGTCCTTCTCGGTCTCGGAAATAACAACAAGAGCTTCAAGTGCTGATTCATTTTCCGGATTGAAGGCGACTGCGTGTTCGGCCAACTTTCTAGCGGCCTGCAGATCGCCGAGCTGAATCAGCAGCCAGGCCGCGGCGGCAAGCACCGGCCCATCGTCAACGCCCTTATGCAACGTTGGTGCCAACAGATCCATCGCTGTCGCGGCGTCCGATCTGCTGCGAATATTCTTTTTCAGTTTTAGTCCGTACGCACGCTGAATTTCATCGGTCGGCACCGGCTGCGTTGCTCGTTCAAAAACGTCCAAAGTCGGTGCGACTTCCTCGGCTGTCGCCGCGTCATACATCCGAAGTACGCGGTGATCGGTCTGGGCCGTGTGAGGCACATCAGTGGCAGCCGCTGGCGGCATGTGGCACTGGATACACGAGTCTTCCGCTGACGTCTGCAGCCGAGAAACAAGCGGCAGCGAGCAATCGTGACCTGCCTCAGTGTGGCACTTCAGGCAATTGTTGCGATAGAACTCGACCTTTTCCTCCGGTGATGGAGTGCGGTGCGGGTTATGACAGCTAATGCAACCGAGCAGTCCGTCGCTCTTTGTGTAACATTTGCTGGCAACCATCTGCTCAACCTGACTGACCGCCTTCAACTGTGTCGACGAACTGTCTGCAGACGGTGTGTTTACAAACGCCACCCAAACGTCTGAAAGCCGGTCCCCCGGTCGAAAGTCATACTCTGATCGAGCCGTGCGGAGGATTCGGTCACGACCGTGCAGGTGACATTGGTAACAGACACTGTCTCGTCGGCTCGGTTCGAGTTTGGCCGGATTGACGATCCTATCCGATTCACCGGGGCTGGGATCACCCGACTGAAAAGCAACATGCTGTTCGCCTGGACCGTGGCATCGTTCACAGCCGATCGTCGCTTCCAGAAAAACGGGCGTCTTGAATCGATCGGTTGCTGACGGCAAACGGTTAGCTCTTCCAGCATGACAGACAATACAGCCGTCAGACATTCTGCGACCAAACCGTGGATGGTCGTCTGGGTCATAACCAGGGGAAAGATCCCACATCTTCTCTTGCGAATACCATGTCAGCGGAGACTGATACAGGCACCCATCTCTTTCCGAAACAAACGAATATCCACGCGTGCCCGATCCAATGGCAAAGTCAATTGAACATGACTGCGTATAAATCAATCCGACTTTGTCGCTCATACTTTCGGATTGCTTCAGTACCTCGCCGTCCATTGTGACGGCGTAGTGCCTACCGCCCGCGTCCAATGTGGCCGGAACAGAAGAACGAGCCACTGCGTCCAATTCGTCAGGAACCTTCACTGACTGCCCCATCGGATGTGATGAGAAATATTCACGACTAATGTCCTGATGACATTCAGCACATCTCACGCTGCCCACATATTGATCGTCTCGTCGCCGATCGGGTGGCCATTCCGCGTTTGTAACAACAGTCTCCTGAACTTTCTGCTGCTGGTGATTCACACGAACAGACGGCTGATCACGACAACCGGAAACAAGCAGCGTATGCGACATAACGGCCAAGCATACGTAGAAGCCTCGTCGCCCCAAAAAAACCAAAAGTACTGAAAAGATTCGATGCGACATCAGGGCTCTCGGACGGTCAGAATCTGATTCAATTCAACGGCATCGACCACTGTTTGCTGCCCGCCCGGCCAGGTAACAGTCACCGTTGCCAACGTACCCGCGTCCCCGAAACCAAAAAACATCGCGTGTTCGTGAGACGCACAAAAACTGGTTCCGCCATATATGGCGGAAGACCACGATCCTGAATCTAACCGCACGGTCGCTGATGTGCCAATGGCTGACCGATTGGACGATGTTGGTATGGGCACTACTTTTAGCCAGTTGCCCGATTCTGAGATATTCTCAAGAAGTTCAAGCGGTTCATTTTGATTAGCGATAGCAAGGTCCGGATCACCGTCGCCATCAAAATCGCCGAGTGCGATTCCACGCCCAACATGTGTTTCGGCGAAGTAATCAGAAGCTGAGTCAGATACATCACCCCAACGTTTCCCGTCAAAAGTGAGCAATTGCGAGTGCTGCATGAACCCGTCGCCATCTGCGTTATTCGAATCAATATGCCCATTTGCCACAACAAGGTCCAATTGACCGTTTGCATCAAAGTCGCACATCACAGTGCCAAACCCCAGCTTCGAATTGCTGATAGGAAATAGTCCGGTTTTCCCGGACACGTCATGCAGCCCCAACCCTTGCAGGTTCTGATACAAGGTGTTTGACTCACCAGTGAAGTGGGTTAAGAAAATATCCGTTGTGCCGCTGCGATCATAGTCGCCAGCAGCAACTCCCATACTGGCCTGCATCGCTCCCGAAGCGTTCAGTCCGCCGCCAAGCTGCAGAGAAGACTCATCAAATCTCCCATCCTGACGATTGACAAAATAGAAGTTGGCTGTTGTGTCGTTAGCGACATAAATATCCGGCCAACCATCCCCTGACAGGTCAGCCACAACAACGCCAAGCGCCTTGTTGCCATCACCAATAAGACCGCGTTCAGTGGACACCGATATAAATGTCCCATCACCCTGATTCTCAAAAAATTCGTCCGGCCAGGCTTCAATCTGACGCGGATGACATAAGGCCGGCAAGCCATTCTTTTCGCAGGGTAAAGGGTTTAATGGGTCATACTTTAGATAGTTACAGACATACAGATCTAAATCTCCGTCAACATCCGTGTCAGCCCACGCGGCGCTGGAACTCCATCGCTCTGAACTGACGCACGGCGAAGGCAGACTCGGCGTAAACGTGCCATCCCCACAATTGTGAAGCAACTGGTTGCGGCCTACGTTGGTGATGTAGATATCCTCAAAACCGTCATTGTCAAAATCGCCAATGGTTACACCCTGCCCATAGGCTCGGTCATCAATTCCAGCCACATTCGTCACAGACGAATAATGTCCCGAACTCAACTGCCGGAAGAGTTGGTCAGAGGAATTGCCGGCGACGTCGCGGACGGCCGGATTGCCGCCCTGGACACAAAACAGGTCCATCAAACCGTCTCGTTCCGCATCCAACCAACCCAAGCCTCCTCCGATAGATTCAACCATCAACAGCTTACCTGTGGCACCCGACTGGTAAGTATGCGATAACTGCCGTTCCGTCGCTGAACGTTTGAACAGAATCCTATGGCTTCGTGGCGCAGAACTGAGTTCCCGATCTGTGGCGGCAGCTGAAACGGTCGCAGCAGCAGGTTCGCCCAGCACATCGGCAACAGGCACAGTCGATTCCGCATTGTTGTTAACCGTTGCCGTCCCAAGAGACTCGCGGGAAGCCGGGCCGGATTCCGACCCGCCTCCGCAGCCCGAAGTCGACACGGCGAGTACGGTCACCAGCGTCATTAACAATCTGAGGTTCGACATGAAAACTGCCTGCAGAACGACCTTTATCGAAACAGTCGGTTATTTTGAATCGACAACGTCAAGCTAGGCAATTGCTGGGCACCATCATCTCAAAAAACGCTGAACCGGCTGTTATTCATACGCATTCGCGAGCGTTAACGCGAGTCGCAATAAGTCTAACACCTGAAATTCGTTGCCACTGTAACTAGAAGCACCCACGAAAAAAGGTTGCTGCAGTTAGAAAACCGCAGCAACCCTTTGAGTTGCAATCCGCTGTTAGACTGAATTCAGTCTAGAATTCGCCAACGACCATGTTGTCGTTTCGAACTGAAATCTTGTAGCGAATTCCGTGGTCAATGTTCTCTGTCAGAAAACGAACAGAACCGTCGCACAACGTCACTTGAATACCACCAGTGTGGTAACTGCTAGGACTTTCGCAGCGAAGGTCATTCGCTCCCTGTTGCCATGCAGCCTTGGTGTTGTTGATCGGGTTTCGAAAGTTGTGAAGGGCACCAAGAGGCGTAACCCAGCCACTGTAGTTACTATTTCGGTAATCAAAGGTCACACCGTTTCCGCCACGCCAGTGCATGTTCTCGAATACCCCAACTGTATTGGACGTACCATCAACGCAATCACGAATAGCCGTTCCGCCAATATACTTGAACACGCCGTTAACGTTAGCCTGTTCGTTGGGAACTTCGCCATTCACCCAAGGAGTACCCGGATTACTTCCCTTGGTAAACAATCGCTGAAGTGGTGAATGTGTGATTGGTCTGGCGAGGATTTGGGGGATTCGTTACTCAGCGCGTGATGAGTTCTCTGTTTGTTTCCTCAGATGCGGTTGTTGATCAGCTTCAGTGGCTG
>Ga0209390_10005370_pt1 | contig 18208 bp, 17 predicted proteins | sample BON01_FD_187212 | JGI IMG/M metagenome (GOLD analysis project Ga0209390, IMG submission 187212) | Freshwater microbial communities from Lake Bonney liftoff mats and glacier meltwater in Antarctica - BON-01 (SPAdes) (version 2) | ecosystem: Environmental > Aquatic > Freshwater > Ice > Glacier...
GTGTGCAAAATGCGTGTGTTTTTGTGTGTGTGTGTGTGTGTGTGTGTGTGTGTGTGTGTGTGTGTGTGTGTGCGATGTACCAAGTATCCTGAGTCGACAGTATTCTGCACTGAGCGCCAATCTTGCTTATCCCCCCCCCCCGCCATCGCGTGCGCGCGCTTTTCCCTTCTCTTCGCCCCTCTTGCACTCTTTTTCTCTCGCGCCTCGTCTCCTCCTCTCTCACGCTCGCGCTGTGTTTGTCTTTCCTGCTTGTGATTTCAGGTAGCGTCAAAGGTAGACAAGTTCCTCACTGCCCGATCGCTTGCCTGAAAAGCCTGGCACCATGTCCGACATGTGTGTGTTATCACTCTTGGCGCCATTCGGGTGTGGCATACAATAAAGACTTTATACTTCCTTTACCTTGGTGTCTGTTTTGCCATACGTCATAGAAACAGGGAGAGAACAAGCTTGAACGTGACATTTAGAGATCTCCGTTGACAGAGGCAGTGCACGGTGTGTGTGTGTGGCTACAAACGCAGCATTATGTGGCAACGTCTCTGAATGGGTCATGGTACAAATTTGATTACGGCATGGTACACGTACGAATGGCTCATGACACACACGCACATGTGGCACCTGAATCATTCATATGTGGCGCATGACTCCTTCTGTCGTGCGCCTTGCCGCTGGTGTATGTGTGCGTGTGTGTCTTCTAGCAGGCTTGATGAAAGAGAAGATGTCGAAAAAAGAAATGCTGACTGTGCAACGCATGCATATGTGAAGAACAAATGTACGTTCTTGTAATTTTTTTTTCATGCAGTGCAGTGCAAAGAAACAATATGTGTACGGTATTCATAACTTGATGTGAAAAACTTGAATTTTTTTCATGGTGACGCAGCCCTGGTGGATTCTGAGCCTGGTGATGTGAAATATCACCGAGGAGTCGAGATCAAGAACGGGACAGGAAAGTGGAGGACAGAGATGAGGAGGAGAGGGAAGAGTATCCATGAATAGGATGAGGGTACCTCCGTGACAGGCAAGGAGGGCAAGGCGACAGAGTGCTGAGGCATGCAAGGAGATAACAATTATGTGGCAAGCATTGAGAAAGACACCGACATTTGCTCTTAGCACCCACTTGCGCTTTCAATCGAACATCTTTTCAGGACATGAGAAAATTCGGATAGGCCTTTTCAAGTTGGCACAAGTGTTTTCGCTCAGATAGGGCCCGGCCCCTCTTGCCAGTGTGCCCCGCCAGCGATAAAGCGCCCACGAACAATATCTGCCGCCACGCGTCAAGTGAGCAACGCCCACGAACAAGATCGTGTCACAAATCAGAAATGTGACGTTTGAGAGTAGAGTTTTTATTGAAAACTGATAGGGGTATCCCATTTAGTTTAGGCCCTTTTTAGGTCAAACGTGCCTTGTGGAAAGTCTTTTTCCCGATCCAGTTCGCGAGCAGCTGGGGTTTTCAGCCAGCGGCGACCTGAGAATTCTTTGTCGAGTTTAGAAGCATTAAAGTATCAAATGTACTCTTGTGTCTCTGGCTTGTCCCTTCTCATCTAATGTGTCCTTTGTGAATACGGAATAGATAAGTTGTGGTTGTGAGCCCTGCACTTGCACGTCATTCGGTCGAGATGGGCCTGCCAAAGCACTACGCCCCGAATTTCGTGGTGCCGGAGGGTAAGATGCGCGTCGTTGGAATCAAGGCCAAGAAAATCTCATCAACGAAAGCTGTCTTGATTGTGAAATTCTTTTCACCGTCATCCTTGAAAAATGTGCAGATGCAGATGTTCTGCACAAACCTCGAACCAAACACTAAGCAAGAACGAGGCACCAACTTGAGCATCATGACAGCTCTCAAATTAACCAACCCAGGTGCACAATCACTTTTTGACCTTGGTGTTCGCTGCAAGCCACGCTCAGATACTACACGTGGCATGATTGTAGCCTTCAATAGCATGCTGGGTGGCACAATCTTTGACGCATCGCAAGTGTCATCTGATGACTTGGAGACATCAGGGCAAAATCCCTTCAAGTTCAGTGATGAGTGCCACCTGCGATCATGTCAGGATCCAGTTGGCTATTACAAAGGCGCACACGGCCCCATACACCACGGTCAGGTGATGCGAAGTGCAATGAAAGCAGAATGGATTAAAAGTCAGACAAGCGAAATAGACGGCCTAAGGCGTCGCGGTGTCTTTCAGAAAGTTCTCCGTTCATCAGTCACCCAAACAAGACGGTGTTTTCACAAGTCGTTTCAATCACAAGATAAAGCGAAAAGGGGGGAAATTCGATGAGTGTAAAGTACGCATAGTTGTGCAAGGGCTACACATGCGGCGAAAAGGTGACGACGGTGTTGGCGATTACGACGTCGCTTTCAGCCCTGTACCGGCTGCCAGCGGATTCTGCACATTCTCAGTTCAGCAACACAACAAAACAGGTTCACGGACCACGTCAATAAATCTCAGGCCTTAGTCCAGGGACAACTACTGCCCGGAGACGGTCACAATGGCAAGGTGTATATTTCTTCACTTCCAGGATATAATGAAGATCCTCTTTGTGTGTATCGTCTCCTTAAGCCACTTTACAAAATGCCCTCTGCAGCCAGAGCTTGGCACACCACCATGAGCGCTTTCCTGGCAAAAGAAGGATGTGCCACAGTATGATTTGACAAGTGATCAACAAGAGCATGTGGATCGTTATGATTGATGACGCTTGTATCCTTCTAGGGGCCCACATCAACGATTTCGTGATCGCATGCGTAAATCGGCAGATACTAGACGGTTTCCGTGCACGCCTTCTAGACGTTTTTGAGGGCACCTATGAGGGGGCTCTGCAACATTACCTCAGAGAGGTGACACACGACATGGACTGTGGCAAATGTACTACGTATCTGTCCCAGACCCACTACGCCGAGAAAATTCTGCGCACTTACAATTTCTGGATTGCCAGTCCTCACCTTACACCCATGCATCCCAACACGCACCTCAACAAAGGCGACTATGACAAGAATCCTGTCCCAGATTTCCATTGACGTTATCGTGGTATTGTTGGCAGCCCAGGATATCTTGTTACAATGACACGCCCTGACCTTGCTTGGGCATATTCCGACGAGTCTGAGCTCAGTAAGTATGTGCAATTTCCAGAAAAGAAACCACATGCTTGCTGCCGAACACATTTTGTGCTATCTTCGCGGCACTTAGAATCAAACAATTTGCTACTCTCGTGAAATCTCACGAAAAACCTAACGTTTTGTGGGGTTGGGTAGATGCAGATTGGGATAACGACACTGACACCCGCCGATCCCACACGGGATATATTCTCATGATGAATGTTGGGCCCATTTCTTGGAAAAGTCGACGACAAGGCAACATGTCTCTTTCTGCTTCCGAGGCTGAATTTGTCGCAGCCAGCCAAGCAGGCCAAGAAGCGATCTACCTACGTGAAACGTCAAACAATTTTGTATTTTCTCAAACTAAAGTAGACAACCTTGCTTGTGTTCTGATGAGCAAAAATCCGGTGCGCCTGATCGGAAAGTTCTCCCGTCATATTGACATTCACAAGTACTATGTCACAGTGCGTGAACTCTTACTGGCTAGTTTTCTCAAAATTGTTCCTTTGCGCACGCACAAAATGGTGGCTGATGCCCTCACCAAAAGCTTGCCGTCCCCGGCTTTCGTTGGGCACCGCCAGATCATGACTGGTCATGTTTCTTTCGCCGCTCGTCTACTATGTTGCGTTGGCGGCTAATCTTGCCAGTGAGCGCTGATTTTGAGCGCTGCATTTTTCCTTATTCAAAAGTCACGCTTGATTGTCTGTATTTTCTTTTTCGCCTTCTTCGTTGCGTCCGGGGGTTTTGAGCTGCCTTTGATTTTTTTTTTCCCGCTTTTTCATTATAATGTTTTTTTATGTTTTCACAATTCTTTATTTTTTGGTTTGCCCAATACGGTCTTTCTAAGATCCCACTATTGTGCATGGGGAAGAGCGATAAAGCGCCCACTAACAAGATCTGCTGCCGCGCGTCAAGTGAGCAACACCCACGAACAAGATGTTGTCACGAATCACAACGTTTAGTTTAGGCCCTTTTTAGGTCAAACGTACCTTTTGGAAAGTCTTTTCCCCGATTCAGTTCGCGAGCAGCTGGGGATTTCAGCCAGCGGTGACCGGAGAATTCTTTGTCGAGTTAAGAAGCATTAAGGTGTCACATGTACTCTTGTGTCTCTGGCTTGTCCCTTCTCATCTAACGTGTCTTTTGTGAACACGGCATAGACGAATCGCTCCGCCCTTTCTCCTTTACTTGTATGGTGCGTGATCACTTTTTTTTTGTACCCTGATAACGCAGAATAAACCTTTTGTATTGATCCGCTTCTGAGGAGCGGAAGAAATATCAGATGTACTGTAGTGATCGTGCACACACGCACTTACACCACGACACCCAAGCAATTCAAATACCATCAAATGAATCCATCCCAGTGGAACAGGTGACAGTGATGACCCAGAGAAAGAAACAAAGAATGAAAAAAACGATCCATTATTCGCAGGCGTCCCGCAAGTAACAGAGGAAATTTTAGTCCCAAAAGACACGTCCACTAAAGGGGTCCCGGGGCCTGGATGGGGACAACTGCCAACAGCTTTTAGGGACTTGGAAGAGTCTTCAAATACTCGTCAGAAAACTTGCTTACATATAACAAATTAGGGACAAAACCCGACACGCAAACCCACGATGCCATATATTCTCTTTTTGCCATTATTCAGCACAACAAGTATACTCTTGATTTACCCACATACGTGGCCTTTGTTGACTACTCCAGTGCCTACCCCTCCGTTCATTGTGAAGGCCTTTCCTCTACCCTACTCAAGAATGACATCCGAGGCAACATCTGGCACCAACTAAAGCTAGGTTTGACAAAATTAAGCTCCGAGTTCTCCACCCTGGCATCTTCGCGCGCCACACAGTCGACATCCTCAGAAGACTACCCGAAGGGAGTCGTCTCAGCCCAAGCCTATTCGGAATATTCGTCGCTGATCTTGTTCACGAACTCAGAGCCAAATTCCCCCAAGGAATTTTCAAGATAATTAACCTCAATTTGCGGTTATTTATCTTGGACACCAACCGTGGGTTTGTCGGTGACCGCCAAACCCACAAACCTTTCGAACCGGTTCTACCACGCACATCTGGATTGGAGGCCTACTCTATGTTGATGACCTAGCCCTCAGTGTCATGTCCATATGTCCGTGCGAACTGCAAGCTATGCTTCATGTCTGTCAACAATGGAGTATTCGAAATCGCAAATTAATAGAAAAAAAACAAAAATAATGGCCTTCTTCGAAACCCCTGCCCTCCTCTGCGCCTGGGGGGGTCAACATCAGCCCTGCCCAACCATGCCCTCATTTCACGTGTACTCGCCCTTTCCAACCTCCGACCCTCGCTCGTACCCTACCCACGAAGTCTCCCACTTTGAGTACCTTGACCCTATTCTGGAACCTAAACTCACTATGCATCTCACCAATGTCGAAGCCATACAACGTGCTTCCGAGGGTCAAGCCCTTGCTCTAACTGTCTCTTAATCACTCCGTTATGACAAGAACCACTCTCAACTTACCCCCACACAAAACCTAGGTCTCTGGAAAGCAATAGTATTACCTCAATTTCTCCAGAACCTGCGCGAAACAGACATCAAAAAGATGCAAACTAGCCTCAATTTGTCCTTGACCTGAGTCCTACATGTATACAGCGACCACACCAGACTTTTGGCAGACACAGGAATTCCCCCTCTCCAATTAAGTTGAACAAAATACGTTCAGTGACCTCGCCCAACCACACTTTAGACTCACCATAACCAAACCAGACACTCTTCCTGATCTTCTTTTCAAAAAACTGAACTCGTCCCTTCCCCTGTCCAACCTTCACACCTCAACCCTGGATCATCACATATGATACGCAACCCATGCTTTCAAGATAGACCTACAAACTGACCCCCTTCCTCACATGATTTCACAACTACCCCAAAACTGCGAACGTGCCTTTCGAAATATGATGAGAAAAATTATCAGCGATCTTTGGAAAGGGCAACTCTACAACGCTGCCCGCACACATGCAGGAGAACCCCCTGGGAGAAAAGCTTCATACATTCAAATTGCCAATGACAACTTGCAACGCTTAGACATTTTTAAACCAGCCTAGTTTCTACGTATCTCCCACAACCAGCTCCCACTTCTTCGACTTCGAACCCAAGCCACCAATTCCATCCCTACCCACCTTTATCTTAGTAAAACTCACACCTATACCCCGTATGCCGAACAATATTGCCTCTCGTGTCTCCCACTACAAATACCCTCTGGTGAAATCTAGAGATATGCTTATCTCCGGATATCGGCCTCGGGATTCGAACCCAGGATTCCATGGTAACCAGCGGTACAACTACCAGCTACGCTACGGAGGATGTATCAGATCTTCATACAATCTCCGTAGCGTACCTGATAGTTGTACTGCAGGTTACCACGGAATCTTGGGTTCGAATCCCGGGACCAATATCCGGAGATAGAAATATCTCTAGATTTTATCATTATCTTGAGTCCTTGCGGACGGGGTGTGCATACAACATAAGAGTGTCAAAACTTGCCCTGGAGTTTACAGCCTGGGCACCTCACCCCCAATGGGATTTGGGCATCACCTAGAGAGAGATAATGTTGTTTATTGGAAAACCAAAAGGAAGATCAAGAATGATCTGCAATCTCAGGCGAGAGGGAAGTTGACCCGCGCATCTCGGATTTCTTGAGGGAGAACAATGGTGGCCTGTTGGATCCCTATGTATTGGGGCAGTTCCTACTAGGAGATGGCAGGTTGGGAAGCACAGAGATAAATGCCGCATAAAACACACACTATACTCGTACTTGGGTTGTCCGCAAGGGCATAAAGATAATGATGAAATGTAGAGATATTCTTACCTCCTATATTGGCCCCGGGATTCGAACCCAGAATTCCGTGGTAACCAGCAGTACAACTACCAGCTACGCTAAGGAGGTTGTATCAGATCTTGATACATCTCCGCCACTATTCGTTCAAATCTGATGGGTTACCAGCGCCCAGACAAGGGATGATGGAACTGATTTCAGACAGGGTGCAAGAATAGCAGCAGACAGAACTTGGGGCCCATCAAAACCTGCATGCATGAGGCATTCTCGCAAGCAGACAGTGTGGGGACACCACCCACAGCGTGCCCCTGGCCTTTTCAAATTCTCTTCGGGCGCCAATGACGTCAATGTGCTTGTGGGGATTGAAAAGCGTTGTCAACAGGAATTACTCCCGCTGATGGCAGAGAATGGAAACACGATATCTCAGCCCAACTCATGGCTTCTTGATGTGTAAGATGTTTATTGGCTTCTTTGCTCCATATCTGGACCGTAATTTCTGGCCCTGCGCTCAGCGCCATTGTTGTATGAAGGATGGACGCTTAAACAGAAGGTGGTCGCTACATACAATACACTGCACACTCGATGCACGATTCAACTTGGCATAGGCATGCAGTTTAGGTCTAGTGTCTAACATCTGCACACAACACGCATCTTTCTGCGCTGTCTCGGTAGATCCAAACATGAACAACCAAGACTCAGATGGACTATTGATGGTCGCTCGAATGAAGGGTGTTCAGCACACACATTGCATATTTACACGTTTGATGCATCAATGAACTTGGAATACATGTGCGGTGCTGTTGTTGGGCCTAATAACAATTGCGTCCAACTGCGTACAAGGGTCTGTCGGCAATCAGCACCACATCCGCACGCGGTGGCAACAGATTAGATGAGAACGGATTAGGCGTGGATGATCCAAAACAATGGTTCGCAAAAACAATTGTCCTCGAATCGAACAATTGAGAAGAATCAAAAATAATAACGTACGTGATCTCCAACAATTTCCGAGTCTCGATTCCAGATTTGCAAATGCGACCACCATTGATTTGAGAAGCCAATGGCATATGCCATGGCCAATGGCATGTGCCATTGGCTTTTTGTGAATTCCGGTGACGAACGGGTCTTATTCTCAACCTTCAACAATTCGATCTTTGGGCATGGACAACTTATACAGACACCCAAAAAGTAGCCATGCTACTCGGATCTATCCCACCAAAACTTGACAGACAACATCAGAAGGCATGGGTTCTCCTAACCTTTCCCACATGCACACAACTTATCTACTCACTCCAATCTCACTCTCGCCTTACCCACCCCTCTGCCTTCCCCGTTCCCTCCCCCCTCACCACTATCTCCTCCCCCCCCCCATCAGACGATATCCATTGTCAAGAATGTCAGAATCCATTTGACGAACATCAAATGCTCCTCTGTGACATACAATGAAGTCTTAGCATTAAAGGTGCTACATGTGATTAATTGCGTCGAATGAAAGAGACGTGCAAAGCTTCCTGCGTCTGCATGGGCTCATTGCGCGGTCGCTGCTGCACCGTCGTTCCAGGCGTGCTTGTGTGTGTGCATATGTACATTTGGTATGTGTGTGTGTATCATCGCAAAAATACATTGCAATTCATATGTTGCACAAGACTCCCTTCAACTGCGTGCAAGGCCTTAGACAACGCATTTCAGCATCGAATCCCTACGGTCCACCTCATACGTTGTACAAATGTCATATATGCTGTGTAAGAATTACACAACATATGAAATATCTCACACAACATATGACCAAAATTCACACGACATATGACAAAAAATTACGCAACATATATGAATTTCTTAGACAACATGTGAATTTTCTTACACAACATATGAAAATATCCTGTACAACACATGTCAATAACTTGTAAAAATATATATAAAAAGTATACAACACCTGACCAACTCTTAAACAACATATCATACATTTCATAGAACATATAATTACATGTTTAGTTTCCCGCGCAAAAATGCAGAATGTTAAAAAAAATGTTCGCACGAGACTGAATCGCTGAGCGAGAAGGTGCACGGCTGCCGTATTCTACCCTAACAGGCGAACACCAAGTGTGCATCATAAGAAAGGGCGACCCAGCGCTGCGACTTCCCACAAATCATGGCCGGGAAAACCATCTTTTCTGCATCTTCGGTCTTCGCCACGAGGTTCACCTCGACCTGCGGAAGAACAGATAACTCGGAAAACAGGGCCTGGCAAGCCCTTGGGATTACATCCTAATACCAGCACTCGATGATACACAACGACGTGGCGCAGCAACGACCCGGCGAAAAGCCTGCCTCGGCGCCAAAGACGTCACAAAACTCTCCACGGGCACAAGGACAAGCAAAGTTCAAGATTCTGACCCTCAAGCGCACAGGCAGCCAACACGAGGACACCGACGCTGCAGGCCTGAAGGACGTGAACACGAAGACACCGCACATCATTCACATCCGCGGCAGACACAGCCCGCCGAGACAAGAGCCTCCTACGACCCTTGCAACGATGCAAAGGGTGCAGCACCCACATTGTCTGACAATTCCACGGCAAGAGAACATGCTCCTTCCACAGCCTGCTCAATACCATCCCTCCGGGGAAGGACACGTGTAAGCCCGCTTGGTCCACGGACTTGTGCATGGTACGGAGCTAGCACAGCTGTCCCAACATGAAATCGAGGACCTGCAGCAACACCTGGAGCGCAGTGCACATGCACAAAAACTAACCGAGTCAAGGTCCGACAGGTTTCTGCCAGACAGACACACAGATTCGGACACGCAACGCAGGCACAGCGCTTCCACCGCGGCACCACAACCCCGAAACGACATAGAATATCTACAAAACGCACTGAATGCAACAACTCGAAGGGCGCAGCACCCACGAAGCCCGACAATTTTACGGCACGAGCCCATGTTCCCACCACAGCCTGCATGACACCATCCCTTCGGGGAAGGACACGTGCATGCCCGCTCGGTCCTCGGACTTGAGCACGGTACAGAACAAACACAGCAGCCCCGACTTGACACCGAGGACCTGCAGCAAATTTCGGAGCGCAGCTCTCATACACTAAATCTTCCGAGACAAGGCCCGACACCAGGATGCACCTAGACAGCCTCAAAGTTTCCGGCACACAGCACAGACACAGCGCTCCTCCCGTGGCGCAGCAACCCCAAAAAGACAGAGATTTCCTGCAAAACGCACTCAATGAAAAAGCCAAACACGCTGCGCCCGCTTCTTGGTCGGCCCGATACCATCCCTTCGGGGAAGGACACGGGCAAACTGCATGGTCCTCGGACCTGTGCAGGGGAGCAAGCAGAACATGCAAAAATTTGCAACACAGGAGTTGTAGTGGCAAAATTTGCACCGAGAGCGCAAGGCAACACCCCACACCCAAGTATGGGCCCAGCAAAAAAAATCGGAAACCAGCTGACCACCTCACTCGACCTCACTCGCCCCCCGATTCCACCCAATGGGGGGCAGTTTTACCCAACAAAAACTTAGAGACGATAAGACAACAAACTCCATCCAGGACGCACAAGGGGTAGGCACGAAAATGAACACCGCCGAGCAAGCACACGTAGGGCCCCTTGCTGACATGTGGCAGAATGGCCGAGTTCTTGGCCCAAGCACCTTGGGAAGAAAGGAGAGCGGGCCTGGGGGCTACCCAGCTCGGGGTAAAGCAACACCTGTGCTCACACAACTCCATCTGCCACCGCTTGACACTGATGCTGGAAGACCTGCCGACCGAGGCCGTACCCACGGTAGAAGTTACAAAACTGCAACGGCTACATAGAATCTTATAACTTAGCAGGTTGCGCGAATGGCCGGAAGAGAGTCTTCAACCAGAGACCTCTACACCGGAATTCAACAAGGTGATTAGTGAGATCGCAGAGTTTGAAACAATGCGGCTGGGCTTCTTGCACATGATAAAAGAGACCATTCTATCAGTCTATGACAATTTGACCAACCCAAACATGACTGAGCCGACAAATCTTCCGCAACAGATCAAACCCCTCCTAGACACAAAACCGGCGCTGATGGATTCAATATGAGAACTACCCACTCTATCCTATAAAGAGGTCCTAAAGGATTTTCGGCGATTCATCCGTCACCATAGCTCAGTGGTGGAGAGCGCGGCACTCAAGAAATAATTCGTAAGGTCCCCGGTTCGATTCCGGCCGAAAACACGTCACCTCAGATTCACATGGATTTGAGCACATAAACCAAGGCTTCTAAACTACTGTTTCCAGTAATAAAAGCAATTAAAATTCAAATACAGCTTGCCACTCTTCAGGCAACATTTGTCCTTCTTGGTGACATCGCTGAGATTTTTCTTTTCGAACCCCGACCTGAAGGCTTCATCATTTTTTATGGCAGTGTGCAGATCCCAAATTGTGATGGGATTTTGGCACTGCACCACGGCCTGATCAAAATCAAGAACCCTAGTCACCTATCAACTCCGATCCGATCCACCCCAGCTCCCCACTACCCAACGAGGAGACCGGCCATAGGCACACTCGTGACGTTACCCGCACACGACCGTGGCCGACACGAAGCCATGGTAATAGCCATCGAGCGGAACCACTGGCCGAAGGAGTGGAGATATATGATCCGGATAGAGGAGATTGGAAAATCCCCTATGCTCCACATTGCTACCCTGGACAGAGGGACTCTCAACTCACAAGAAATTTACACCCACATTAGGCCCGTGGCAGTGATCCTTACGGACGGAGACGTGGCCTTCTTTTTCAATGAAGTTAAGCGACCACTTAGGGTGACAATAATCCAACTTGGCAAGCCTGGTTTTTACGAAACAGTTCGCATGGTCCAACCCCCCCAAACATAGCTCTCTCCCAGAATGAAACTCCAAGAGATCGAAAGCCACCGCCTTTTCACGGCGGAAATGTGGCCCTCCTACACGGACAACCTCAGCGAGGAGAGATAGCTGGAACTGACACCAAAATCGATACGCAGCAACCAAATAAAACATACCAATCGTCTGAACAAAAAGATGCTGGCAATACTGCTTGGCGAGTCTCGGAGCATGTGGCCAATGTTATGTATACCAAATATCAGAAACAGCTCCGGTCCGCGTGTAACATCTCATCTCCCGAAGCGCTTACCATTATGGTATACAGATATATGAACATGCCGATTTCGTACCCGAAATTTGGCAAGCCACCGTGTGGTTATGGATTCCAGTCATGGAACTCGGTTCTGGAGAGCCTGCGGTGCAATAGCAAGGATGTCTCGGATATGCAGCACGAGGATAGCGGAATTTTTGTCGACGGCTTCGATACAAGAGTGCGCAAGTGCATTGCGCAAAACAACCACTCGTATCTTACAACTGCCTGGACATTTATCAACCGAGAAGGATCGATTTTCTCATTCGGAGTCGAACCACGTTTGCTCATACTCGCCCGTGCTATGATTGGCCAGCGTCCTCTTATCTCGCAGAACTCTGTGCAGAGTATTTTTGACCATTTTGTCAAGGAGACAATAACGCATCGTATACCTTCTACTCTTTTTCCATACACTACTGTTTTCACAGGCATGCCAGATTCTGATTCCATGGGCCTCAGTCTGCAAGTTTTGGACCTCAAGACAGTATACGCAGCACGCCCAACGACCCTTTTCCGAGCCCTACCCTGTGCCTGTGTCAAGGAAATGGCTGGCCTACATTGGTAACACACGCTCCGAACAGACAGGATCCCAACCTCACCACAAGAAAGCCAGCACACCCTACCGCCCAAACGACACACCTACAAACGGAGACACCGAGCCCACCGCGAAGGATCAGATAAACTCACCCGTTAAAACCGAGGATACCTTGAACCCTCTCCACCAGGCAAGGACTGAACTGGCGGAATCGCCTAGTGGACACGAAGGCCTTTGCCCCCACGGGAGGTCAGGGAAATCCGAACGCCTGGACAAAAAAGCGGGGAGAAAGGACTCCCGTTGTGCGCCGAAGCACCACCAATCACAACCCCGTCAGATAGATCGGATCGCTGTCAACGGCACAGAGCCCCCTCAAGTACACCCGACCACTCAAAAAGACGAACGGGAACAACTTCTTGGACCTACTGCCCAAGAACACGATGGTCTACGACTAGATCCTCAGCCAGCAATCACAAGCATCGCAGAACCTACCCACACTGCGTCCTCTGAGCCAGATATACGGAGGAAGGAGCAACTAGTAGAGAAGTGCGACACACATACTACGGTCATGTCTACGCTTCTAACTGACGGTTCCAAAACTGCCCTACCCGAAATCCCGGTACTTGTACCTGCAGAAACAAAGGACAACGAGCTAGTCCCAACTCTCACGCAAGCCGAAACGACCTCCATAGAAAAACGTAGGCGACGACAAGCTAAGGTTAGAGAACAGGTCAAGAATAGCGCTGCCTGCTTTCACCGTGGCACACCTATCTTAGTAATAAGAACCGAAAGAGCGATCTGGATCCCAATCTACACAGCAGAAAAAGGTAACATAGCAGTCCAATCACTTCCCTCAGGAATAATGGAAGACCTGACTGATGCTTTGAAGACAAAAATCGAGACGACATGCATATTCGATTGCCCGGCAGGTGGGATCGACATCGTCCAGATGGGAAAGGCCGGCATCACAGCGCATCACCACATCCAACCAGCTGAGGGCTGGATGACGGCCCGTCAGGCTGCACACATAGGCCATGGGGCTCTTCACAACAACCTACGAGTTGCTAGAGTCTACAGCCTTTGTCTAGAAGGAGGCGAAAATATCATCACCAACGCAGCAAACACTCACAGGCTGCTCCAACACTGATTATGGCGGCAACAATGGGATGTCGCTTTGAGCCAGCAGTGGACCTCCAGCACAAAGGCTCCCTCACCTATCCAGCCAACACCCAATTCCGACTGGGCCAGATTAGTGGAATGAAGTCTGGATTCAAACATTTTAAAGTCAATGCAGTGGAGACCCGCTCCAACGGAGAAAAAAATTTCAAGACTATCCCAACCACGAAGATCGTACCCCCCATTCCCAACGAGAATAGGCCTGAGACTCCCCTTAGGCCCTCCATTCACGACACAACCACCTCACAGAAAAGGGTATTGGCTTCCAAGACAATCGCAAACCTTGGATCGGACACGGCAATCGAGAGAGATAAGAAGGAGAACAGGGGCGAACTCAAAACGAGGCCCACAGGCCCCCCAGACACAACCCACTCGGATATCAAGACTTGCCAGCGACCTCCGGAAGAGCTTCTCTAAGGTCGAGATGCAACCAAGGAGGATCTGCCTAAACCCAGCCTCACGCCTGACACATATATCTTGAGCAGAATCGGGGATAAGGCTCGCTGGATCCAACTCTGGACCGCAGCGAAAGGCGCCACAGTAGTCCAATCACTTCCTTCGGGGAAAATTGAGGACTTATCAGGGGCCAGGGTGACGACCATCGAAACATTATGCTCTTACGAGGGCCCAACAGGCGGATTCGACTTAGTCAAGATGGGAAAGGCCTGTATCACAGCGCACCACCATATCAAAACAGAGGACGGATGGATGTCGGCCCGTCAAGCGGCGGAGAGGGGCCATGGGACACTCTCGACTCATCATGCATACCCGAAACTCTTTAGCCTCTGCCTAAACGGAGGCGGAAATATCATCAACACCTCTGCAACCCTTGACAAGACACCGACACAGATTGAGGCGGCAACAATGGGATATCGCCTTGAACTATCTATCGACCCCCAGCAAGATGGTTGCATTACCTACCCACTGCATGAGGGCAGTTCAGGAGAACATCGGATGTCCCGAGACAAACCAAGCTATTGCTGTGTTGCCCAACGCCACCCCAAGGACAAGCCGGGTTGGACAACTCCACCAGAAACAACCTTAGTTCCTAGGACCGCGCAACTTGAGCCCAATACTGTCACTGAGAGGGCTAACAGGGAAAACAAGGGTGAATTCAAAAAGGAACACACAGGTCTCCCATCCACATCCCAAAAGAATCTTAGGACAGGGCAACGACAGCCGGAGGAGCATGGTGGCGATCTCGTCACAACCTCGACTGCAACGAACACGGAGAGACCTGTGCAACCCCCGATTTTAGAAACACGCTGTTCATACTCCCCTCACTTGGCCCTTAGCACTAGCGTACCGGCCCCTTTGCAGAAGAAGATATGGGTTCCCATGACAATATCACAACCCACAACAGACACACTCCTCACTTGCGGTTACACGACCAATCAAGAATCAGTGATAGAAATCCCAAAACCCCACCATAACCCCACCCACGAACCCCAGCCGGATATCTATCTACAGACCCCGACGGGGGAACCCGTAAAGGAGTTCGAGGTACAATGGGAACCTAACCCATATGCACTGGCCTGTGGTGACACCTCAGGTCTCTGGGGAATAATACCGGGTCACTATCACCTCTGGGCCAGTGCCACAGCGGCAGCCCTCTTCACCCTAGCACGAAGCGATTTCCGCTCGCAGTTCTACAAAACTTGCCCTAAAAGAGAACCTAGTCCCACTTTGAAACCGTCATGGTCACTGGTTAAAGAAAAAGTTAAAAACGGCCAGAAGCGATCCGCCTCACGGTGCCAGGCCCCTGAGGATAGAGAACACTCGAGGAACATAAAGGCTATTCCCACGGCTTCAGTCTCCCCATCTACCCCCAGCCAATCCCAAGAGATACCCAGAGAAAACGACAATATCCATCAGGAACCTGGTGCCCAGGAACCCACCCACGAAGACACTGCTGCCCCCCTGAGAGACGATGATTTTTTCTATAAGAACGGCAACCCCAAACCCCCCTCGACAGGGCGACTCCTAATTCGAGTGATCAAAAGAAACAGGAAGCGTCCGGGAGGTAGGAAACAGGATAGACGGCGAAATAAGCGTCGTGGATCAACCGTCGTGGATCTCAAGGAAATCACTCCTGAGATTCCCGAGATGACAAACGAGGCAGTTGAACCCTCCCAATTTCCCAACCCTGCCCGCAACAGAATGCTCCTTTTCTCGTTTATGAAATACGCCATCGGGATTCAAAATAGAGACAACCACATGGGACCCACTCACAGCCCCGATCTCCCAATCCAGCATATAGTCATACTTCCAGAAAAGCACCCCCAAAAACCTGAATCGGAGATCGGGGCGGCCTGCTTTGGACCGCACACGGCCCTTCTCTTGCAAGACCCCTTGAACCATGACACATACGATCCCGGGAAAGCACTATCCCGGCCCATTGGGGAAACAGGTTAGGGAAACATAATCCTAGCCGAGAAACAAGGAACGGATGGACGGAGCAAATTTTTCCAAGCCAAAGTCACTTGCGTGATGCTCTTTGAGATTCCGCAAGATGGAGATCCGGACGCCAATAAGATCTTGCAAGAAAAATCTTTATCGAAGGGACTGGGTCTCACACTTACTAAACACCACCACATTCGAAAACATGGCAGTATCCACGAACAAGAGCCGGGCCGGTGGCGGTTCACGAATCTAGCAAGCGACTCGGAATGGAGGGTTGCTGCAGACTTAGATGCTGCAGACCTAGATCGATACCCATCCCGCTCCGGCACTTCCACCAAACCCGTAACAAGAGTATTCAACCTCGTGCTGGACCCTCCGGGCAATGTGCTCATTCTTACGCACAGGAACGAGCTTTTTATCTCAGCCTCCCTGGGCTACCATATGCGTTACGAAACTAAGAACGGAGCAACACCTGTAGGGGGCATGCCGGTCTATACACGAAACGACGCTATACAACTGCAAGGTCTTCCAGAGTTCTCCCGAGGCTCCATACATTGGCGACAAGGAGCGGTAACTCGAACCCTCGACGGCCGCCTCACATTCAACAGAAACAGGGCAAAACGCCAAGGCCCAAATCTCTTCCAGGACCAACTCGCAGAGACCCTCAGCATCATCATAGACACCCTACCAACCACTGAAGAAAATATGCGACTACTGCAGATATGGAAACAGGTCAGCAGGGGATGGAAACACCACAATAATTCCTACACGGGTCCTGACAACCACAGGAAACGTAACCTCCGATTGGAGATTAGGCATCTATGGCAGGCCTTCTATCGACGGGCGACAGCCATCGTGCAGAATGAAAGGGACCCACATCTTTCCGTACAACGTGCGGAGATGGTGGCACTAATCAATGACTTGTGCACGACGCTGGAAACATATAGTTATAGTAGGGCTCTGGTAGGGGGAGTAGCACTGATCATCCTAGTATTGACGCGGCCCAACGACAACTTTAGAGAGACATTAGGACCACTAATCCTGAGGACTCCTAATCCTTTCAGACAGGAGCGCATCCTACTCCGATCACTGCTCGCGGCGGGCATACTACGGCATGGGTTAGCACCTACCCCCTGGCATTCCAGCAGATCAGGGCCCAGATACACACCATCCGGAGCCCTAGAAGAAAAACACCTTGACATCCTGCCACGTGTGCAGGAATACCGAATCCCGGAGGATGCGAGGCTGGAGGGCCAGCTCCGAGAACCCGATACTCTCTTTCCTATTTTCCAAGAACCGGTCCTTGCCAGGACGGAGGCCAAACGCAGAGGACTCGACATCCTCCAGATTCTCCAAGCTCTCCTGGAAATAGGAAATCCCACCGCAAATGTCACGGAAAACTTCCCCTTATTAGCCCACGAAGTATGGGATCTGCAACAACATTATAGAACCCTCATTTCCCATCTTTATTTCCTTCTTCCAATTCTATTCTTGACACACCAGCAGGAGCCTTACCGAGCGGAAATAGGCCGTGTTGGCCGTACCCTCCTGATCAATCTTCTTCGTCTTCGCCACAACTACGATTCTGAGCTCCCAGACTGGATCCACGCTCAATACTTCGGGCACCTATGGACCAGTCCTGTTCCTGGACGTGGTATGACAGCTTCCCCACAGGCAGCAGATTGGGCAAATACATTGCGCATTTGGATTCACTCGAGTGGCACGTTGTCGACTAAGCTAGGTCACCGGGAAGAACAAGAGACGGCAGGAGCAACATTGACAGATCTACAGCGTCAGTCACTACTGGATGACGACGAGGATAGCCAAAGACTGGGCCTGACGCTTCTTCACCTTCTCAATACAGAGCCCCATACAAACCCGTCGCAGGAAGATGCATGGGAAGGCTTTATGAAAGCTTTGGCCTTCTCCGGCGACCTTCTTACCTCCCTTACCCACGCCGTGTCACATCCACTAGCTGAAGACTTATATGACTTGAGTCTACGAGGAGTGGAGAGCTTATACGGGGGCTTTTGGGAGGAGAATCGACAGGAACGG
>Ga0209390_10005371_pt1 | contig 18206 bp, 13 predicted proteins | sample BON01_FD_187212 | JGI IMG/M metagenome (GOLD analysis project Ga0209390, IMG submission 187212) | Freshwater microbial communities from Lake Bonney liftoff mats and glacier meltwater in Antarctica - BON-01 (SPAdes) (version 2) | ecosystem: Environmental > Aquatic > Freshwater > Ice > Glacier...
AGCCTTGAACTTATTTGACGGTTATTATATTTAAAGTAGATATTTATTTTTAATTATTTAATTAAATAATTAATTTCAAACTATATTTTAATGTAACATTAAAATATATACTATATAATAACATTTAAGTTCTTTTATTATTGACGTGCATCCTAGTATATGTGGTGTTCTTTCTGTCAAATTCATAATATTTAAATTACTATTATATCAATGCACTATATACTAATTACTTTCTCAATTTCATTTCGGTTTTATACCTTAGGGTTGAAAGCATATAAGTTTTATAAACATTAATATACGTATTGTATATATATTAATGGAAGATAGAAAAACAGTAATCTAAATTAATATTTAATAGGATATTATGTTTAAATTAAAAATATGTAAATTTATTTAATTTAAACATAATATCCTATTAACTAAATTAACTATACTTATAATATCTAAACCACAATTATTTATTAGAGGATAAGCCCATTATACTTAAAGATTATATTAAGTATAGTAATAGTTTAATTATTTTTTTATTATTTTAAATATTTATATGGCTTTTAAAAACAAAACTAAAAATCGATTATTAATAGACGAAAGGCAAACTCTTGACGCAAAACACAATAATATATTAAAATCATTTACAAATAATAAAGATAATTTAAATAATTATTATAAAGAGTTAACTAAAATAAAAAATAAACTAAATGAATTAAATAATAAAAATGCGTCAGAAGTTATAATTAATATTGAATTACAGCAAAAAATATGGGATTATGATGATAAAAAAAAAGAAATTGAAAACGAAATTTATAAAATAGAACATAATATTGAACAAAATGAGTATATGTTAAAAACAGGTAAATTAATAAATAATTATTATAATGTTGTAAATCAAGAACATAATTATAATACTTTAAATGAAAATGAAATTGAAGAAAATAAAAATAATAAAGATGAAAATACAGAAGATGAAAATGATAAAGATGAAAATGTTGAAGATGAAAATACTGAAGATGAAAATGCTGAAGATGAAAATGCTGAAGATGAAAATGCTGAAGATGAAAATGCTGAAGATAAAAAGATAAATGAAAATGATATTTTAAATACAATATTAAATAATAATTATAATAAAATAGTAAAAAATATAAATAAAGATATTATCTATGATAAATTTATGAAATTAATAGATAAAAACTATATTAATACAACCAATGACTCTAAAAATAAAAATTATTTTGATAAATGTATAAAATGTTCTATTGAAATGCTTTTAAATAATAACTCGGGACAACTTACGTGTCCTAACTGTGGTTATATTGAAAATATAATTGTAGATAGTGATAAGCCAAGTTTTAAAGAACCTCCTAAAGAAATGACATCATTTTGCTATAAACGTATTAATCATCTAAATGAATTTTTAGCACAATTTCAAGCCAAAGAAACAACTGATATTCCAGAAACAGTTTATAATGATATTATTGTTGAAATTAAAAAAGAACGTATTAAAAATATGTCTTTAATTACACCAGATAAAATGAGAACCATACTTAAAAAAATCAAGAAAAATGATTATTATGAACATATACCTTATATTATAAATCAATTAAATGGATTACCACCACCAGTTATTGCTCCTGAAATTGAAGAAATTATTAGAGGAATGTTTAAAGCAATTCAAATACCTTTTGAAAAATATTGCCCTGTTGAAAGAAAAAATTTCTTATCCTATAATTATGTTATGTATAAATTCTTTGAATTGCTAGAACTAGATGAATATTTAGCCTGTTTTCAATTATTAAAATCACGCACTAAATTACATCAACAAGACCAAATATGGAAAAACATATGTAAAGATTTAAATTGGGAATATATTAATAGTTTATAGAATAATTAGGCTTATAAAATAATTATAATTTATAATTAAAATTATAATTTACATTATTTAAAAATTGATTTATTTTTTTATTTTATTTTTATAAACTTTAAATTAGAATATATACTAAAAAATCTAATTTAAAGACTTGAAAACTATAACTTATATATAAAACTTATTAAAAAGAATAAATACGTTTAAAAACTAAATAACTACTATTAAACTATAAAATGGAAACAAAATATTATGCTTATTATAAACCAAATTCTAAAGTTGAGTTAATGAATAATATTAAAGAACAATTTAGTGAAGAATATGATTCTATTACTGTAAATAAACTAATATTACACATTTTCAATACTATTAATTGTAATGATACTGATGAATATTTATGTTCTAATAAATATAATAATATTGTTTTAATTAAATTTACATTAGTAAATGAATTATTTATGAAAATTAACAATGTTGATAAATCAAATTATACAATGGTATCAAAAACAGTTGATTGTGTTGGTAAAAAACATAAAACCAATAATTATTCAAATTATTATGCATTAAATCAAAATATTACTTACTATAATAAAGAAAATCCTATTTTATTTAATTGTTCGAGTAGTAATTATAAAAATGATGAACATACACAATATATATTTGCTGAATATTTAACAATTCCTTTAAATAATTTATTAACTTTTTATAAAAACATTGAATTTGATACATATAAAACAGTGAATACAAATAAATCAATGTTTAATCAAAGTTTATTAAACTATAAAAAAAGTAATATGTTAAATGATAACATAATTAAAAATATTTTAATTCTATTAAATAAACTATTATCTAGTGAAACTATTGACTATGATACTAATTATAATTTATTTAATCATAATGGATATGAAAATCAATATTTATTTACTAAATCTATTATTCCTTATAAGACTGAAAATGACGCATTAGTTATTCAAATTTGGAATGATATTTATAAACAACCTGATAATGTAGTTGATGTATTTACAAATCATAAACTTATTATTAATAATGAAATTAAGTATAAAACTACAGATTTAAAATCATATATAGAAAATATTTATTTTAATGTATTTTCATATTTATATATTACACAAAAGAAATTTGTAAATATTAATTATAAAGACGCTTTACCACTTAGATTAGCATTTGATACTAAATTTAATTATAATTGTAATAAAATAGAAATTAATCATAATAAATATCTTGATGAAATAATTTATTATAATAATGAAATTAGCAGAATTAATAGTACACTAGAAAAATTATTACGAACAAAAACAGAAAATGATAGTAGTATTATAAGGCACCAAAATCAAATACACATACATCAATTTGAACTTGCCAGACTTAAAAGTAGATTATTGAAAATTGACCCTTATTTTAGAGAACATTTATTATACACTACAAATTTAGGTTTAAAATTAACATTTGAAGGAGAATTAAATAGTTATAAAACTTTAGTATACCTCCGATATGTATGTAATAATTATTCTAGATTAACTTATAATAAAATTAGTAATGAGGAAAGTATTGAGGAAAGTAATGAGGAAAGTATTGAGGAAAGTATTGATGAAAGTGACACTATAGAACCATACCCAATATTTTTATTTTCATATGATAATATTACGGATAAAAGAAATGATATATTTGAATTTTATGTGTCTAAACAAGTTTTAAATGATTTAATACATATGAAATTAAAAGCAGATTTATTTACACTTAGTAGATTTTTTAGTATTACTATTGAAAATAAATATAATGATGATAATTATAAAATTACTAATCATGAAATTAATAAAACATATGAAATATCTGATACAAACTCAAATACCTATAAAAAATTATGTTGTTTATTAGATAAAAATATAAATTTAAACTTATTTGATTATCAAAAAAATAATTTATTATGGATGCTTCAATTGGAAGATAAAATAGACAATCATAATGTAATGAGTGAATGTTACTCAAATCCATATACATTATTAAATTATGATAATTATGAAGATAGTGATGCTATTAAATCTTTTATATATACTTTAAAATCATATATTCCTGAAGTTCTTAATAAAAATTATATTATTAAAAGTGATACCTACAAATATTATATTGTAATGAAAAATCAAACTGATATTACTAATACTAAAAGTTTAGTAGCATTATTAAATTCAAATAATAAAAAATATTATAATCGTGGATTATATAATAATGATTTAAATATGATTAATAGTATTATTAAAGAAAATGATTATATAAAAAAATATAATAAAAAAATAGAATTTTGTGGAGGAGCAATTTGTGATGAAGTTGGACTTGGTAAAACACTTACAATTATTTCACATTTAGTTATTAAATTAAAAAATGATATATTAAAATATAATAATTACAAAAAAGAAGTTAATGAATTATTAAAAACTCCTAATTTAGAACAATGTGAAACATTTAAAGATCCTCTAGATAAAGGGTTTGAATTCAATAACTTAATTATTGTTCCAAGTAGATTAACTTCCCAATGGGAAAGTGAAATTGAAAAATATGTTAAAGATAAATTTAATCTTAGGGCAAAAGTATTGGTAGGAATACATAGTATTAAATCTTTAGAAAAAGAATTACAAGAATTTTCTAGTCAACAACTTAAAACTGAAAATTCTAATGTTAAATCATCTAAAAAAACTAAACAATCCAACATAAATAAACCAACCAATTCTATTATTACAAGTAATAATCCTATTCATAATGAAATTATTTTAGAAACTAAAAGTGTTAATGATGTTAGTGTTAATGATGTTAATGCTACTAGTAATGATAAAAAAGAAAAACTATCAAAAACACAACTTAAAATTAATAAGTTAATGTTAAAAGCACAAACGAATAATATTAAAAATGAACAGACAAAACTTATTAAATTGAAAAAAGGAATTAAATCCTCTACACATAAAGATAGTAATAAAACTAGTGACAATGTTAGTATTGAAACTAAACATAATGAATTAGAAACTACAGTAGATACTACTTTAGCAAATTTAATTAATATTGATACTATTAATGAACCTATAGTTATTGAAAAAGATGATGATGTTATTGAAGAAGAAGATACTTATTATTATGCTAATACATATTTAGATTGTCATAATTCTAAATCGGCAAATAAAATTAATACTATTGAAAATGATTATATGTCAGAACAATTATATGATGTTTATATTGTTTCAATTAATTTATTATCTAATTCTAATTATTTAAGTTATATTAATCAGGTTGAAAATAATAATCTTAATCAATATTATGAAGGTGAAACTGAACGTATTATCGATTCTAATAAAGTAAAAGCATTTAAAAAATTTCATCAACCTGAAAAGACTAGTGATACGATTAATGGAAAAACTAATAAAATTTGTAGGTTTTCGAATGAATTTAATATTTTTAAAATAAAATGGAACCGTGTTATTCTTGATGAAGCACACGAAAAACTTTCACCAACAGTTAAATTCTTTTCATCGTCTGTAGGGAAACTTATTAATAGAGAAAAATCTCTTACACGCGATAATCAATTCTTATATGAAAATTTATGTTCTTTACAATCAAATTATAAATGGGCTATGACAGGAACACCTACTGAAAAAGGACTTGATACATTAATTGGATTAGTCCAATTTTTAAATAAAAATAATCCTAATGATACTACTCTGGAAAAAATTAGTAAAATAAGATATTTACGTGATACATCAGGAATGTCTAATACAACTATGGATTTATTATTAAATGAAATATTTAAAAAAACATTTAAAAAAGATGTAAAAATATTATTAAATATACCAATTTTTACAGAAGATATTATTTATGTAGAACAAAATAATATTGAACGAAATATTTATAATAGTATTCGTGCTAATAGAAATATTAATGATACTCTTAAATTAAAAACATTATTCTTAATGTGCACTAATATTTTAATTAATAATGAAATTCACTTAGAAAATCAAGATAGCGTTGATAATAATAGTGAACCAGAAATCTTAACTCTAGAACAACTTAATTCTAATATGATTTCTAAATTTAATAAACAATTAAAAGAATTAGACTTATTTAAAACACACATTATTAAAAATAATGTTGAGTTACAACATAAATTACATAATTGGATAGAATTACTTAATTATATTACATCTTTAAATCTTGATGAAAAAATTAGTAATGAATTTTTAGAAGAGATTAATAGTAAATTTAAAGATTTAGATAATAATAGAATACGTTCTAATTGTGAAATTATATATAGTGTTTTATGTGCGTTTGATGTATGTCATAATCCAGAATCAATACAAATTGTTTTAGCAAATAATTTATATGTTATTAAAGATCATTTGTTTCACATTTGGAATAAAAACTGGAATAAAAATGAATTTATACCTTTAAAATGTTCTGAATATGCTACTATGTTAGGTCATATACATATTAAACACGAAATTCATAAAAATGTTAAAAAATTAAATCTATATGAAAGTGATAAATTACGTATTAATAATCAAATTAGATTATTTTCAAACAATGATTTTATTAAAGATAAAACACAAGACCCTTGTATTATATGTTTTGATGATTTAAATGAAATCGCAGTTACATTATGCAGACATATATTTTGTCTTGTATGTGCTAAAAAATTATCTAAAAATTTAACATCTAAATTTAATTGCCCTGAATGTCGTAGTGTTGTTGACTTTAAAACACTTAATATTACAAATATTGATATGGTTAATAAGAAACCTGAAGAAATTAATGAAAATATACCAGAACCGAGTGGTACAATAGAAGTACTTATAGATAATACCACAATTAAAGACCTTACACCTTTAGAAAAGAAATTAGGTTATGAATGGAAATCAAAATGTATTAATAAATATGGTAGTAAAATGTCAGCACTAGTAGAATATTTACACAATTTATTTATAAATCCTTTAAATCGGGTTATTATTTTCAGTCAATATGATAAAATGTTAAAAATGATTGGAAAAACATTAGATGAATTTAATATTAAATTTATATATTGTTCTGGAAACAACTATGTGATTAATAAAAATATTAATAAATTTAAAAAAGATGATACATATCGTGTTATTATGTTAAGTAGTGAGAGAAGTAATAGTGGAAGTAATCTTACCGAAGCAAATCATATTATATTTATTGATGTATTACAAAGCGAAATTGAAAATACTAAAGCTGTTGAAGCACAGGCTATTGGTCGTGCTGTTCGCTTAGGACAAAAACTACCTGTTAAAGTTGTGCGATTTATTACTAAAGATACAATTGAAGAAGACCATTTTAATACACATAGATACGATATTAATATTTTACAAGCATAAATAATTAAAACTTATTTTTTAAAACCTTATTTTTTTAAACTTATTTTTTTTGTGTAATATAAGTATATTGATACACACTTTTCAAATTCTAAATTTTATTATCAATTATTAATTATTTTAAATGCATGTGTCTTACAAAAGTAAAAATACTATGAAGAAGTCTAAATCTTCAAAAGGGTATAAATCTTCAAAAGGGTTTAAAAGAGTTAAAACTCCTAAAAACACTAAAACAAAAAACGTTTAACGCATAAAAGTAAAAATAGTTCAATTGTTAGAAAAATGACTGGGGTAGGGTAAATTATATTTATAATTATAATGAAAAGATTAATAGGCAAATAAGTATAAATGAAGATAAAACTTTACTTTATATTGCTTTAGCAAAAGACAATAATGAGTTTAACCTTCTTATTAGTCCAATATAGTATAAAATGTATGTATCTTTTAACTCATCAAAAGAAACCATAACACACTATAAAAATTTATTTACTATACCAAAATATACATCTATAACATTACCTTATGTTATTTTATTAAATGATGGTTCTAACAAAATAATATATGGTATGTCACACTCTATACTTTTTAAACCTATTTTTGGAGAATCAGCTATAATTGTAAAAATAGAACCAACCATTTTAGCATTATATTATCAATCAAAAAGAAATATACAACAACAATTACTTAACGGTGAGAAAATAGATTTATCTATATTACCTGATGAAATTCAAAATGATATAACTATCACTAAATTACGTACTAATAATAGACATATAAAATAATGTATATTAATTAGAAATCAGCCTCTAAATCAAACTCTTTATCTTCTTCTTTACCACAAACTCCAGCCTTACTATAATTACTCACTCTATCTTCAAAAAAATTAGTTTTATTTTCAACACTAATATTTTCCATAAAATCAAAAGGATTGGATACATTATAGATTTTATTATAACCTAATTGTATTAATAATCTATCACCAACAAATTTAATATATTGTTTCATCATATCAACATTCATACCTAACATAGAACAACTAATGCTATCTGTAATAAAAACAGACTCGATAGATACTGCTTCTTCAATTATCGTTTTCACAACTTTTTCATCTAATCTCATTTCAGTCTTTAAATCATTGTAAAGAGAAATACAAGTTTCAGTATGACACCCTTCATCACGGGCAATAAATTCATTACTAAGTGTTAATCCAGGCATTAAATTGCGTTTCTTTAACCAATAGATGGCACAAAATGAACCACTAAAATGAATACCTTCAACACACGCAAAAGCAATTAAACGATGAGGTAAAGTAGCCGTTTCAGTACACGTCCATTTTTTAGCCCATTCGGCTTTTAATTTAATACAAGGTATTGTAGTAATTGCATTGAAAATATGGTCTTTTTCTTTTGCATCACTAATAAGTGTATCAATAAGCCGACTATACATTTCACTATGAATATCTTCCATCATTGCTTGAAAACGAAGACACGTTCTAACTTCTTTATATGTTATTTCTTCAATAAAATTCATATCTAAGTTTTCAGCAACAATACCATCACTTGCCGCAAAAAATGCTAATATATTTTTAACAAAGGTTCTTTCAGTTTCACTTAATTTTGTATTAAATTGTTCGCGGTCTTTACTTAAATCAACTTCTTCAACAGTCCAGAAGGTAGATACTTGTTTTTTATAGTATTCATAATATTTATGATTGTAAATTGGTAAAAATGTATAATGATTATCTTTATTTTTATCTAAATTAAAACAATCATCAATTTGATTAGACATTATATGTAATTAGTGATTTAGTTAATTAGTTAATTAGTTAGTTAATTATTAAATTTTATATTATTTATTAAATTAATTTATAATTATTATTATAATAATATATTTTTTTAAATTAATTTTAAAATTAAATAATTAATTAATTAATTAATTTTTTAATAATTCACTTTTATATAAAAAATTAATATTAATTAGTAAATTATTCATATATAATATTTCTGCTTGTTGGGCTAATATTAATTTTCTACAAAAATCTAATAAATAAGAATTATTTGTATATAATAATAATCGGCGACTCATATCAATTGCTACTTGGTGATGTGGTATCATATGTTCTAAATAACTTTGTTCTGTTATTTTCATTCCTTTCATATGTTTTGAATGGTCATTTGGTTTAAAAAATAAAGGATTACATTCACCATCATCCGCTTTTGATAAAATAGGATTATACATATCTAATTTAGTTTTAATAGTTTCTTTTTTCCATTTATCATTTGTAAAAAGTTCCCCATCATATCTTTTCATTTTTGACATTTCAAATATTTCATAAGATTGTATTCTTATTATTTCTCTACATAAATTAAGCATTACATCAGAAGATGTTTGTGGTTGTAATAAATTAGACATATCAATTGCTACTTGATGATGTGGTATCATATGTTCTAAATACTCAAGGTCACTTAATTTATCAGTACATGGATTTGATTTTAAATAAGTTTCTATTTTTAAATGTGAATTATGGTTAGTCATTTTATTTTTGATAATTAAATTATTTAATATTTAATATATACTTATATTTATTTATATTTATTAAAAATAAAAAAATTATAAAAACTATTTAACAAATTATAATGGTTTTGTATTAACTACAGGTTCTACTACAGGTTCTACTACAGGTTCTAACCATTTAGATTTAGTCCCACCATCATATGCTCTGGCGTGTCCTTGTTCTATCATTTGATTACTAATAGATTTTTCATTTCCTTCAATATATAGTTCTCCAAGAAGACGACCATATTTATCAAAATCTAAACACTGTAATATAATTATTTTATCAAGTATTAAAGAACGTAAATAATCACGGGCTTTGTATCCAATTGATTTTTCATATTTATTACGTGTTCTTATTTCTGGAGTATCAACACCATTTAATCTAATAACCCATTTATAACATTCATTATTATTAGACATTTTAAATACGACGTGAATAGTATCACCATCATATACTTTTACACATTTGGTATACGTTTTATAACCATATAATGTAAATTTATTAGTTTTAGATGTAAATGTGTTTAATAAATGACAATCATCTTTGTTTAAAGTTGTCATTTTGTATTAAATTTTATTTTTATTTATTAATAATTAAATAATTTTATTTTTTTATATTATTAATAATTAAGTAATAAAATTTAATAATTAATTCGATTTAGATAAAGTAATTAGTATATAGTGCATTGATATAGTAGCAATTTAAATATTATGAATTTGACAGAAGGGAAACTACATATACTATGATACAAGTCAATAATAAAAGAACTTACCGTTATTATATAGTATATATTTTAATGTAATATTAAAATAGAGTTTTAAATTAATTATTTAATTAAATTAAATAATTAAAAATAAATATCTACTTTAAATATAATAACCGTCAAATAAGTTCAAGGCTTTTAAAAGCTCTTTTAGGTTTATCAATTTATAAACAAACTCGTTTATTTAAGGATAAGCCTAATAGTATGATAAATAAAAATACAATGAAATTAATTAGTATTATTCTATTATTATTAGTAATAATAGGATTAAGTTTATATTTATATTTTAAAACTAAAGACACATTTACAACACAGAACACCGCAAGTGTAGATATTATTTATACAGTTGAAGTTGATGTATCTAATACTATAAATAGTTATAAATTTAAAGATAGTATTAATAATTATTTAAAAACTAATGAAAGTATATTAAACCCAACTCTTACATTAGAAGATGGAAAAACTTATATATTTAATAATACTGCTAATAATTCAAACCATCCTTTTAGTTTAAAAGATAAAGATGCAAATAGTGTGGGTATTGATAATAATGGAAATATTAAATTAAGAGCAACATCCAGTGAATCACCTTATACATATGTTTGTGATAATCACTCAACTGTTATGAAAGGAACAATGAATGTTATTTCTGCGTCTACAACATCAACTACAACACCAACTACAACACCACCCGCAATACCTACAGTAACACCTACAGTAACAACAACACCAACCTCAACACCAACTACAACACCACCCGCAATACCTACAGTAACACCTACAGTAACAACAACACCAACCTCAACACCAACCTCAACACCAACAGCAAGACCTACAGTAACACCTAGAGCAACACAACCACCTATTGTTGAAATTCCTACTGAACCAGTTATTACTTTTCCTGAACATATGACAAAAGAGCAATATAATCGTATAATAGGTTTAATAGGCGCAGGTTCTGATTTTAAACAGAAATTAAAAACTATTACTACAAACTTTAGTGATTTTTTAAATACTATAAGAAATTATAATCATAATGAAGATGACGCAACTGTTGAAGCTTTTGTTGATACAATTACTTTAAATTCTGATACTTTTCCTGAACTTAAAAGTTATGCGGAAATATATAATAAAAATGTTGCTTTATTAGATGATCCTAATGAATTAAAAAAAAAGACATTTGATGCATATCTACATATGCAAAATAAAAAAATTGAAAAAATGAGAGCAGAATTAAACATATTACAAACAAATATAAGTCTCAATAAAAAAGAAATACCTGCTATTAAATCATTTAAAAGTATGAATAATTCACAATCATTTAATATTGAATTATATAATGAGGTTAATCCTAATAATTCTACTGAATATCCAAACTATCTTATTTATGGTAATAATGGTTGTCTTGAATATAATAAACAAAACGGTATAGAATCATCAACATGGAATTTTAAATCTTGTGATGCTAATAATAAAAAACAACAATTTGTTTCAACTAAAATAGATAATATAGATACGTATAATCGTTTTATTAATTCTGAAACTAATGGAGATAGAATTTTAAAAGATAATACAAGCACATTATTTGGCTTTAACGTAATTAATCCTATTGATACAAAAGACCAATGCTTACAATTAAATAAAGATGGTTTATCTGTTATGCCTTGTTCTCTTGATTTTTCACAAAGATTTAGAGAATCATATTCTACTGTAATTCCTTAAATTAAATTATAATTTATTTAACTATTAATAATAATTTATTTTTTATATATTTTTGTAATTTAAAAATATTAATATTATTTTTATTTATATTATTTTAGTCTTATTATTAATAATTTATTTTATTAATTATTATTTAATTAATAATGTGTGGGATTTATGCTTATATTCAATCTAAACCTATTTCAAATAGTAAATTTAGAAGAAATGCTTTAAAAGCCTCTCAAAAAATAAGACACAGAGGGCCTGATGGTACAGGATATTATCAAACAAAATATGGATGTTTTTCACATATGAGATTAAGTATAATAGACCCTAATTCAGGTATTCAACCTTTAACTAATCAAGATAATACTATTGTATTATGTGTAAATGGTGAAATATTTAATTATAAAACTATTAAAAATGAATTTACAAATTATAAATATAAAACAGGTAGTGATTGTGAAGTTATTTTAGCCTTATATGAAAATATTATAAATAATAAATATAATAAAAATGATAAATTAGAACATCATCAATTTGTTTATTTAATGTCAAAATTAAATGGACAATTTAGTTTTATATTACACGATACAACAAATAATATGGTATTTGTAGCAAGAGACCCTTTTGGAATTACTCAATCTTATTATGGTATGGATGAAAATGGAGGTATTCATATTTCAAGTGAATTGAAAGCATTAAATCATTGTATAACAGTAAATTATATGCCTTCAGGTCATTATTTATATTTTAACGTACAAGAACCTGTTTTAAATCCTATTAACTATTTTCAAGATACATCAAATGGTATTTGGTCTAAACTTAATACTAATACTAATAATACTAATACTAATAATACTAATACTAATACTAATAATATAAATAATAGTAATAATTTACAATTTAATTATAATAATCAAAATTTATTAATTAGTGAAAATGAAACTATTTTATTGACACAAATTAGAGAAACTTTTGAAACAGCAGTGATTGATAGATTAATGAGCGATGTTCCATTTGGTATTTTATTATCAGGTGGTCTTGATAGTTCATTAGTAGCAAGTATCGCTACTAGATATATTAAACAACATCCTGAACTCTATGGTAAAATACCTATTATTAATACATTTAGTATAGGTGCTAAAGATAGTACTGATTTACCCTACGCACGTAAAGTTGCTGAGTTTCTAGGAACTAAACATCATGAAATTGATTTTACTGTAGAAGAAGGTATGAATACGATTGATGAACTTATTAATGTTTTAGAAACCTACGATATTACAACTATTAGAGCATCAACTCCTCATTATTTAATGTCTAGAAAAATTAAATCTATGGGTTTTAAAATGGTTTTAAGTGGTGAAGGAAGTGATGAAATATTGGGTGGTTATTTATATTTTCATAAAGCACCAAATGATATGGAACATCAACTTGAATGTAAAAGAAGAGTTTTAGATTTAGGATATTTTGATTGTCTTCGTGCTGATAAATCAACTATGAGTAATGGATTGGAATCTAGAGTACCCTTTTTAGATACTAATTTTGTAAATTTGTGTATTGATATACATAAAGATGTTAAAACTCAATGTTATAATGGAAAACCTATTGAAAAATATATTCTTAGAAAAGCATTTGATATTAAAGATGAAAATCGTAATAATATATATTTACCAGATGATGTTTTATGGAGACAAAAAGAACAATTTAGTGATTCAATCACATATAGATGGATTGATACACTTAAAGAATTTACAGATAAAGAAATTAAAGATAATTATTTAAGTGCTTATAATAATAGAGCATATTTATATCCTTATAATACACCACATACAACAGAAGCATTTTATTATAGACAAATATTTGAAAAACTATATCCTAATCGTGAAAAAACTGTAAAATATTGGACCCCAAATACCTCATGGGAAGGTATTAATTCAACTGACCCTAGTGGTCGTGTCAATGAATGTCATATTAATACTAACACTAATATTAATACTAACACTAATATTAATACTAATACTAATATTAATACTAATACTAATATTAATACTAATAAAAATTAATACTAATAATAATTATTATGAATCTCCTGTTTTAATTAAATACATATCTGAATTAGGGTTTTCTATTTTTTTAATTTCATTTAATCTCTTTTTTTCACTTTTTGTTAATTTAATAGTATTTTTTTTAAACATAGCATTATAAAAATTTCTTTTATCTTTTAAACATAATGTTCTATTACATTCTAATTGTTTATTATATAAATTAATAATATTATGATTACTATATAGTTTTTTTAATGTTATAGTTTCACATTGTTTTCTTTGTTTTGTTTTTAATGTCAAAGGACATTTTTTTTCTATTTTACTTTTAATATAATTATCATAATCTTTACCAAATACACTTTCTTTTTTGGCTTCTATTATTGCATCTATATTATTACATCTATTTTTTCTACAATGATTATATTTATTACAGGTTTTATAAACTTTATTATTTTTATTACCATTTATATCAACATAATAATTTTGGCAAAATTTAGAGATTTTAGAAGTTTTAGAAGTTTTAGAGTTTTTAGAGAGGTTAGAGTTTTTAGAGTTTTTAGAGTTTTTAGAGAGGTTAGAGTTTTTAGAGAGGTTAGAGTTTTTAGAAGATTTAGATAATTTATTATCAAATAGATTTATCATTTTTAATTAATTATTTTTTTATATACTATATATTAATATTATATTTAATAATTGCGGTATTAATAAAAAAAAATAATAATATAATTAATTAAAATTAATTAATTAAAAATAATAATAATATAATTAATTAAAAATAATTAATTAAAAATATAAATTATTTAAAATTATAATTTAAAAAATAATTATTTATTATAAATAATTGTATTAAATTATAAATATTCTATTATTATATACTAATTTAATCTAATATACTTTTATAAAATGCCTCGCGACCGCCGTGGAGATAATACTACAGCTTTAAAAGAAAGTGATATTGAAGAAGATTACTTAGATGTTGATAAGCCTATTACAGGTCAAAACTTCTATTGTGTTTCTTTTGTAAGCCCTGATAAAATTTTAGAACAAAAGGATAAATTTATGTTCTATCATTATGAAAAAGCATTGAATAAAAAAATATCAACTATGATTGATGAAGGTTTAGTATCATTAATTGATAAATCTGAAGATGGTAATATTGATGTTTCTGATGTTATTGCTCTCAAAAAAAATGTTTCTAAAACTTGTGAAGAATATAATTTGACTTTTGAACAATTTAAAGATAAGTTTGAAGATTTTAAATTTAGCAACGAAGAGAAAATTGGTGAAGTCTTTGATAAAGCCAATAACTTTAAAACAAGTGTTCGTGGTGTTAAAGTGCGTGGTGTTTATGATACTAAACGTGAGGCTGATGTTCGCGCATCAGTTCTTCAACGTCAAGACCCACTATTTGATGTATTTGTTGGTCAAATGGGGTATTGGTGTCCTTGGGATCCTAACCCTCAAAAAATTGATGATATTGAATATATGAATAATGACTTAAATAAATTATTGAAAGAATATAAATCAAATGAATCCAAGAAAGATATGTTTTACCAAGAACAAAAAAATCAACGTCAAAAAGACGCATTAAGTTCCGAAGATAGATTAAAACATCAAGAAGGTATTAATGAGACTTTAGCTATTAAAGATGAAATGAAATTACAAAAAAACTTACAAGCAAGTATGGCTAATTTAAATACAATTAATACTGATTTTAACAGTTTGTTAAATATGTCTGATGCTATTGATACGAATGATAAGAATAATACTAAAGAAGATACTAAACCTAAAGCAATTACACAAAGTCTTGAATTAGGTGGTGAAAACTCAAAAGAAATTAGTATTGAAGAAGCCAATGATCAATTACAAAGAGATGACCCATGGCTTCAACGTAAAATAGAAGAACAAAAAGACAAAACACACTAAATTTTTAAATAATAATATAACCTATTTATATTAATTTTATTCATTTTAATTTTATTCATTTTAATTTTATTCATTTTAAATCATTCTAAAAAAAACATCTTGTTTTTCAAACATATCTTGAAAACTACTTTCTAATTTATTATTTTCAAATTGGTCTTCATATATACTACGAGGTATAAATCTATATTCTACTACAGTTTTTGTTTCCATATTGGTTAATAATTTCTTTTGATAACCTAATGCCATCATAATTAAACCTAATACTAATAATACTAATACTAAACTTTGCATTTTATTTTTATTTCAATCTTATTATTTATAATTTATTATTACTATATTAGGCTTATCCTTAAATAAATTAGCGTGTTTATAAATTGATAAACCTAAAAGAGCTTTTAAAAGCCTTCAACTTATTTGACAGTTATTATATTTAAAATAGATATTTATTTTTAATTATTTAATTTAATTAAATAATTAATTTCAAACTATATTTTAATGTAATATTAAAATATAATTCAATGTAATATTAAAATATAATTCAATGTAATATTAAAATATAATTCAATGCTTTTAAAAGCTCTTTTAGGTTTATCATTTAATAAACACAACGTTTATTTAAGGATAAGCCTAATAAATATTAAAAATAGAAAAGTTTTATTATTATTATTATAATTTTAATATTAATAATTTATAAATTATAAATTAACAGTTTTTACAGATGAAAGCATACCAGGATGCCTACATTCGCGATAATGTATATGTTTCTTTAATGTTTTTTTCATTAAACCAACTTGATAAATGCTTGGATTTCTAAAATGTAAAACGGCTTTACCTTGAGCATCAGCACGAACTACTCCAGAATTATCATAATTAGCATAAGCATCCCAGGGATTATCAATAGGTTGTTCTTCATTAGTTTTTGGCTCACTACCCCAGTAAATTACATTTACATTAGGTTTAACTTGAACTGTAACCGTAGTATCAGAATCACGAGGAATTTTTTCAGCAAGACCACCACAAGGATAAGCAGTCCAGCCTAAAAATGGTAAATAGAAATTTCTATCAAATATATTATAAATAATACTTGCAACTAAAGATAATAGTATAATAACATTTAATACTTTGTATTTCTTTATAAAGTTAAGTGGATAATAACCACCTAATTGTGCAGCACATAAAAGAGCAGCAATAATTAATATACATTTTGTTTTCATACGTAAATAAACAGAAAGTTTATCTCCTTTAGAAAAATGCCAGGGTTTAGTTGTTTGTTCCATATTTATTATTATTTTATTTATGTAGTTTATTATTATTTTATTAATAATTACTATTTATTAATATTTTAATTTTTTATTAATTAAGTATTTAATAAAAATATTAATAAATAATAATAAGATAAAAAATAAGATAAATAATATATAAAATGCCACGCTCTAGTTCTTCTTCATCATCTTTAAAAAAATGTCCTCCTAATAAATTTAGTTTTTTAACAGGTTGTGTATCTTGGGAAACATCACTAACATGTTTCTTATTAGGAGCACTTCTTATTATTTGTGTGCTTCTTTTAAATACTCAACAATTACCTTACGGAGTTAAACAAGGTGATATTATTGAATCAAAACGCAATCTTGCTAAACAACACGCATTAACTATTAATGGTATAAATCCATCACATATTACAAAATCACGTGGGAATAATAATACTATCGGTGAAAGTATTAATGAATTATTTGAGCCTAATGATGAAGATAGAAATCCTCACGAAGGAACAGGAACTTCTGTATCTGAAAGAATTAAATATGATATTAATGTTAATATACGCGATTCTAATCCAGAAAGACCTAATCCTAATCAAATTTCTTATTTACAACACGAAGCCAATAAAGCATCAGAAAGAATAATTAATCCATTATTACCTCCCGAACGTTCCTATTCAAATACATATGGAACACCCATTAAT
>Ga0209390_10005373_pt1 | contig 18199 bp, 15 predicted proteins | sample BON01_FD_187212 | JGI IMG/M metagenome (GOLD analysis project Ga0209390, IMG submission 187212) | Freshwater microbial communities from Lake Bonney liftoff mats and glacier meltwater in Antarctica - BON-01 (SPAdes) (version 2) | ecosystem: Environmental > Aquatic > Freshwater > Ice > Glacier...
GGGGCGGAAGAAGGCGGCGCCAGTCAAGATGGAGGTGCAGGACGAGGAGGAGGAAGAGGAGGAGGAGGATGGCATGAGCATGGTGGTGGGCAGCGGGCATTACCAGCTGATGGGCAAGGGTATCAAGGCTGCCAAGAAGGCTGTGGCTACTCCTGACGCAGCGTCCAGTAGCAGCAGCAGTAGCAGCAGCGGTAAAGCGCGTGGTGGGCGGAAGACTGTGACCTTGGGCGGCGGCACGGGGATGATGCCCTCCATCTCTACCTTGGCAGCTGCTGCTGCTGCTGCTGCTGCTGCTCCTGATGCCACGGGTGCCCTTTCGTCAGGGATGGATGCTGCGGCGGCGGCAGCGGCGGGCGCAGCCCCGATGCGCATGGCCCAGTCGGGCTCGAACACGATCCGCCTGAGCATCAATGACCCGCTTCGGCCTGCACTTCACTTTGTGACACCCTCCCCGCAGACGGCGGCGAACAAAGGCGGGAATGGGAAGGCGACGGGGCGGAATCGCTTGCTCATCAACTTGTAATCATAAGAGGAGCATGCGCGAGCTGTGAGAAAGGAAGGAAAGGTCTTATGTGTCTACTTTTTTTTGCCATGTGTGACGGTTCTGGTACGGCAAGAAGAAGAAAGAATGAATGCAAAGAAAGCAAAATGTGAACGAAGAGAGCAAGGGCACAAATAAGGACGACGAGGAAGGTGTACGAACGAGAAGAAAAGAACAACGATCGAGGACCGACAAAAGGGTCCGGAGCGAAAGGAGGGAAGGAAGCTTTCGATTCTGGGCTCGCTCTGTGAATATCATCCACACACAAAAGAACCGCGAGAGACTACTGTATGTACGGAGAGGAAAGAAAACGAGAGTAAGAATGGCAAGAACAACAACAAGGGGAATCAACATCACGCAAGGAAGGAAAGAAAGAAGAGGAACGACACAAAGAAGAAGTGGAAGGCGGGCCGGGCCGCACCTGGGCGAGGCAGACGGGAGAAAAGACGCAGAAACGCTCAGCCGACCAACACTTTGATTGTACAATCCATCACAACGAACGAAAAGAAGAAAGAAAGTAAACGGCATACCTGAAAGCAAGCTTGCATTTGATACTTTTGGCTTTCAACTCTCTTGTTTTGAATGTCGTGCTATTATTGAATTTACATTTTGGCTTCACCTTTCTTCATATGAATGTCTTGTGCTTTTTTACTTGTAATCTGGACTCAAATCATTGTCGCACCCACACTTCACAGAGCTGCTTTCGTTGCCACAATCGTCCTGAGCATTTCTGGCAGCAACGACGCCCCGGCTGCGTCCGTGTAATACCAAAGTCTTCCTGTGGCCGGTCGGACTTGAAATGCGGGGTAGGGCAAGTCGTCACGCACGGAGACGATGCTGTGGTCTATCACTCCTGCATCCCAAGCGGCCGGCGGTTGCTTGCCTCCAGAAGTGAGGGCTGGGGCCGAGAAGGCCTCTTGGAAGAGCGGAGCCTTGGCCGCACCGGCGGCAATAAACAACACCTCCCGCGCGGCATGCAGGACAGGAAACGTCAGCGTGATGCGTGCAGGCGGTGGCTTGGGCGAATCCTCGATGCCCGCTACCAACTTACTCGTTTCGTCTAGCAAGGCATGGCCCGGGAAAAGGGACGCGGTGTGCCCATCGGGCCCCAAACCCAGAAGCACCGTGTCTAGCTGGGGAACGCCGCCGGGGGAGGGCAGCAAAGCCTTGAGATTTGCTTCGTAGTCCTGTGCCATGGCGTCGGCGCTGCCCAGGGCGGAATCGATCGTCAAGACATTGCTCGCGGGAATCGACAGCTTGCCGAGCAGGGCACTGCTGCAGGCCTTGTAGTTGCTGTCTTCATCGTCCAATGGTACGCAGCGCTCGTCGGAGAAGAGAATGTAGACACGGGTCCAATCCACATCGGAGACGGTCGCCAGCCCGCCCAACAAGCCCGGCATGGACCCTCCTGAAAGCGCCAGTGTGTAGCGACCCCGTTCGGCAATCGCTGCCTTGGCCGACGCTGCGACATGCTCCGCAATAACGGCCTTGAGGGCGTCCGCATCGGCGGCCATGACCAGCTTGGCAGCGTGGGCAGGCATTCTAGGCTTGACTTGCGGAGGGCGAAGAAAGAAGCAAAAGGTGGTGCCTGGCTGTGGTGTGATGGTAGGGGTGCGAGATCAGAAGAGGTCAGCGACAAAGCCGAATAGATAGAGCATGCCCTCCTCTGCAGGTGTGTGTATGTGCGGGGCTTCTGTAGCTCTGTGTGTGCTGTGTGCGTGCTTGGGGGATGGGCTGGGGCAGACAAGAGAGGTGGGGGAGTTGAGAGTAGGGCTTTGCTTACACACAATGTTCGTCATTCGTTCGGCGCGGTCGCCCTCTCAAATCGATGTCAACACTCTATTATAAAGCATGTTTCTGGTCTGAACAAGATCCCTTGGTACTTTGCCAAACATTTTCAAGGATGCACGAGCTTTTGGGCCTCTATCATTGCACGGAGGTGGCGTTAAATGACTAGCTAATCTCCCCACCCTTTCTCATACGGTATGTTCCTAGAAGGAGAACAGAGAGGGAAGCAGCAAGAAGCAATTCACTCGGGAAACTTGAAGCAATTCCATCATACATCGGCCGAGCTAATCCTGACAAAAGGTCATCACACATAACTTTGATTTTGTTTCATTCCATGCTTTTATTACCGCTCGTCCCCTTTATCCGATACATTTCCCCCTATTTTCGACACTCGTCTTCGCTACCCGATACATTTTTTTCCTATCTTGCCCTAACATACACTTCTGCCACTTCAATGGAACCAACCATACATAGTACAAATTTCGGCTTTATTTTTGTGGCGATGTGATGGATCACTCCAACATGTATTATGAAACTACTGCAAGCATCTGCGCTTCTTGCTTCTCTGACTGCTGCTGCTGCTGCTGCTGCTGCTGCTGCTGCTGCTCATCATTGGTCTGCCCCTTCTCCTCCGCCTTGATGTAGCGCGGCAAGGATAGTTGGAGGACCACGTAGCCCAGCGTCAGCAAGCCACACATGATTAGCACGATGCTCAGCATGCAGTGCCCAATCGTCGTATCGTCCCAACTATACAAAGACAGGACCTCCTCCCCCGTAGCCAGACACCGCTGCCCAGGAGTGCACGTAAACACTGCCCCCGTAAATTCATTTAAGGCCAACGCATTCACCGTCCACTTAATAGGGCTAATGCTGGCAACCCACCGGGCACCCGCGGGCAGGCTTTGTGTGTTTATCAAGACGCCGCTGAAGATCAAGAAGAGCACGTTGAAGACTGGTGAAAGAGCGGCCGCCACCTCGGTGTTGGGCGCCAGGGTCGAAATGAGTGTACCAAGGCCGATGGCCGACAGGGCCGACAAGCAAATGGTGGCGATGAAGATGCCGTAGTTGACGAGGGAGTGGTTGAAGTGGATGGTCCAAAAGACCATCGAGGCAAAGATTGAGGGCCCCAACAGGTTGAGAGGCAGCTCGGAGAAGAACTTGGAAAGGTAGTAGGCACTGAGGGAGTAGGCGTTGGAAGCCTGCTCCTTCTGCACGATGCCCTTCTCCACGGGAAAGGAGTTGATGACGGCTTGCGTGTTGCTGAAAGCCACGTTGGTCGAGCACATAAAGAGGATGCCCACCAGCGACTGGATGCCCGTCTGCGTGTTTTGCACATCGCGCCAGATGCCCGCAAAGATGAGCGCAAAAGTTACATTGAGCACAATCCGCAGGGTGATGGCAAAGGAATTGCGGTACGCCGACTTGCCCGCCCGCCACGTCAAATAATACAAATTGCTGAACCAGCCACCCCGCACTTGCGGAGAGATATACGAAGCCGCCGCCAGGTCCTTGCAGCTTGGCCCGCGGACAAGAGTCGAAGCCGTCATGCCCGCCTCGCTACCGTCGTCGTTGTCGTCAGGGAAAGGATGATCACGCCAGGTGTTGGCTAGCTGGGCGATGCGCTGGCGGGTGACGTGTTCCAAGGCGTCCGTGCGGTAGTCCATCGAGATAGAGTCGAGAAACAAATCCGCTGCGTTATATTGGGGGGGGCACACAAACCCTTGCGCCGCAAAGTGCCGCGCGGCCTTCTCGGCAGGGCCAATGAAGATGGTGCGGCCCTCCGAGATGAGAATCAGTTCGTCGAGCATGGTGAAGATGGAGGAGCGGGGCTGGTGGATGACGGCGACGATTGTGCGTTGCGTGCCGGCTAGCTTCTTCAAGGCGGCCATGACGCTTTGTGCTTGGAAGGAGTCGAGACCTGTGGAGGGAAGGGAAAGGGAATGGAGGGGGGTGAGTTAATAAACTGGAGTAGACACACATTTACATAATACAAGGAAACAAACGCAATACAATCGCAATTACGGCACCCACACACCACTCCATCCCTCCCTCCCTCTTCTCCCTCCTACCTGAAGTCGGCTCATCCAAAAACAACACCGCCGGCCCACTAATCAACTCCACCCCGATGCTGACCCGCTTCCGCTCCCCGCCCGACACACCCCTCGCGCGGTCGTCGCCAATGATCGTATGAAGCGTCTTGGCCAACCCCATCTCATCCACAATGCTCGTCACCAGCTTGGCCTTTTCCGCGGGGGTGATGGACGAGCCGAGTGAAAAATGCGCCGCGAGGAAGAAAGTCTCGCTCACCGTCAAATGCCCGAAGAGCAGGTCATCCTGCAAAACAAACGCAGAGATATGACGAAACGAGGCAGGGTCCCGGGGGATGTTGTTGGTCAGCAACGCGCCCGCCGTCAACTTAACCCCCTTGGCCTGCACCACGCGCCCCGCCAAGACCATCAGCAACGAACTCTTGCCGCTGCCGGTGGGGCCCATGATGGCCGTCAATGTCCCCGTTCGAACCTCGCCACTCACGTCATCCAACACCACCTTGGGTGCTCGACCCTTGCCACCACCGACCTTCAAAGTGACGTTCTGCCACGACACGTTCACGGCTGGCACAGGCGCCATGTTGGCTGCGCCGCCGCCGCGGGTATTCACCTCCTCCAAGGCCTCCTCTTCCTCCTCCTTGCTCGGGGGCGTGGCACGCACCGTCACGCTCGTCTGGGTCGTCTCGTCGGCTGCTGCTGCTGCCTCTCCCAGCACAGGCACAGGCGCAGGCGCAGCAGCAGGGGCACGCATAGGGAGGTAGGTGGTGGCGTTGTGCCAGAGATTTAAATAGGCGAGGGAATGGATGACCAAACATATAACAAACATCCACATGAGGGAGAAGCCGACGCTGCCTTGGTCATAGGTGTAGAGCTTCAGAATCTGATTACCATTCGTCACGCAGGTTCCGGGGTTGGCGGCCGAGCCGCAGGAGTAGGGCCTGTCGCGAAATTCGTTTATAGCTAGGGCCTATGAAAAAGGAGGGGAAGGGGGAGGAGAGGGTTAGAAATAGCATGGGGTGTAGATGATAGGCCGAGAAAATCAATACAATAAGCAAGATCCCCTCTCCTCCCCTCGCCCCCGCCACCATCACCACCGCCCGCACTTACTTCGAAGGCCCAGCGGTTGTACCCGATGATGGCAAGCCACTTCGTCCCGTTCGGCAAGTCTTTGACGTTTATCAAAACACCTTCAAGTGGGGAGTGTGTGTGGAAAGAGAAATCAGATTAATGTCTCTCCTTATTGGCTCACAAAAAGAAAAACGGTAATGGACTCGTTCTTTGAATCCACACGCACAAATCACTCCCTTACCGTTAAACACAGTGAAGATGATATTGAAAGCCGGTGCCATCGCGTTGGCAATCTCCGGGTCACTGGCAATTGAACTCAGAAACATGCCCAGCGAGCTCGCCGCCACCACCTCCGCGACAATCACAGCCAGGAAAATCAAGAAATGCTCGAAACCGGCCCGCATGTCTGCAGCCGGGTAGACGATACAGCAGAAGAGCATGGGCCCCGCAAGCGCAAAGGGGACGTTCGTCACCACCTTGGCCATGTAGTAGGCGGAGAGAGAATAGAAGCCCGAGGCCCGCTCCTTCTGCACCGTGCGCTTCTCGATCGGGAACGTCTGCAGCATTTCAGACATGCCCATAAAGCCCATCAAAATAGTAGCCATAAAGAGCAACCCGATCCGATCCTGGATCGCCTTCTGCGGGTCCGTGTCGCGATTGCTCCAGATGGCACCAAAGAGAAGCCCAAAGAACATCGGGAGAGCCAACCCCACTATCCTCCCAATCTTGTTCCTAGACGCCACCAATACGTTGCGCCAGGCCAGAAATCGTACTTGCGTCCACCACCCCGCCCCGTAAGAAGTCCCATCATCCGACACCATGCTGCGGCCTTCGGTCATCGACGACACCACAAGCTCTTTCTCATTCCCACTCATCGGCGCCGGCACCAACGCCTCCTCCGTGCGGCAATGCTCCTCATAAGCCTGCGTCAACACGTCAATCCGCTGCTGGCTCAATGCCTCCAGCTTGCTAGTGCGAAAGTCCTTCGCCACCACATCCAGCAAATAATCCGCAGGGCTCGAATGAGCGGGGCAGGTAAAGCCCTGGCGATGGAAGTAGAGAGGTGCGTCGATGGCTGGACCCACGTAGATGGTGCGCCCCTCCGAAAGCAAGACCAAGCGATCGAGCATGGCAAAAATGGAGGAGCGGGGCTGGTGGATGACGGTGACGATGGTGCGTTGCGTGCCGGCTAGCTCCTTCAAAGCGGACATGACTGGGGAGGGGGAGGGTGGAGAGAAAATGTGAGGAGGAGTCCCGAGCAAACAGAGGGAAGAGGAAGCGAGGAAGGGAGCAAAAATAGGAGGGAAAACGACGGGGAGAGAGGACATGCATACACATATACACACGGAACTCACCTGCAAGTGCTTGAAAAGAGTCGAGACCTGGTATTGGGAAGGAAGGGTGGGATAAAGAGATGTAAGTAAATTAAGACGAGTAGATAGAGTCGATCACCCCTTCCTTTCCACATGTACGGGAATGAATCAGGCGTCAAGATTGACAGAGAGCGAGGAAATATTTATTCAGTCTGCTACCACCTATCCACACGACCAACCCTCCCTCCCTTCTCACTCACCTGACGTCGGCTCGTCCAAAAACAACACAGACGGATTAGAAATCAACTCCACGCCAATGCTGGCCCGCTTCCGTTCCCCGCCACTCACGCCCTTGATCATCGCATCGCCAATCGCTGTATGCCGACATTTCTTCAACCCCAAGTCGTTGATGATGCCCGTCACATATTCCTCCAATGCCTTTCCCGCCAGTTTCTTGCCCAATTTGAAAAATGCCGCCAGCCTGAGCGTCTCCTGAACCGTCAAAGAGGCATACAAGGTGTCATCCTGCGTGACGTACCCCATCAACTTGCGAAACTCCCCTTCCTCCCTAACTTTGCCATTGGTCAAGAGGCGGCCGGTGAGCTCGCCTTTCTTTACCGCTTGGACCCGCCCTGCCAACACGTTGAGAAGGCTGGTCTTGCCGCACCCGCTGGCCCCCATGATGGCACTGACTTGTCCCGCCTTTACACGACCTGACACGTCCAAAAGCACTGCCTTCTTGGCCGTGCTGCCCTTGATTGGCACCCGCAACGAGACGTGCTCCCACATGACCTCGATGGGCTCGACCGAGGCCATTTCCTTGACACGGTCAGACTGATACACAGGAGACTCTGCCCCCCCAGTCGCGGAGGTAGGCGGCGAGACAACGCTATGCAAGGAACCCCCTTTCTTCTGATGGCCCCCTGGAGGCGAGTCAGACGCGGCCGTGGGCGCACGCGGCTCGCCCGACAAGGCCGTGTTCTTGTCCATGCCAGTCGACGGGTTGTTGTTGGTGGTGCCCTGTCTATGGGATGTTGTGTTGTGTGCTAGATGGTGTGAGTGGATGGGCTTGTGCTTGTGTCTATTCTTACTTAGAATGAATCCCTTTGGTGTGGGCCAAACATTGGGGTGGTGAGACATATAATATAAATCGAGCGCCGAGAGTAGTCTCGAAATGTGTGTGCACGGACGCAGGACGACGAGGAAAAAGTTCCCGTCGCCACGGCTACGCTTGAGCATACTCCTGCACAGCACGGTGGCTGCGAGGGTGCTTGCTGGCCGCGTAGGTCAAGCAAAGTAAGGGAGGGAACCATGCATCTAGGGCTCGAACGACGTTTGTTGTTGATGCGGTTGCCCTAGATGGGGGGAGCAGTAAAAATGGCGTGGTAAAAACCCAGAGACCGGCAAAAGGAGCAGGCAGCCGCACCACAACGAGGCCAGGCTGCTGTAGTGGTGGTGGCATGGTTGTTGGTATAGCGTCCGTAAATGAATTCGCCCGCATTGGTCGGCACAACAATCGGCCCAAGGGGCATGTCCCAAATGGGACCGCCAGCAGCTAGACCGCCGCCGTTATTGTGAAGCCGTTGCGCGCCGAGAATTTACGACCCCGCACCCATCTCACACCCGTGCCACTACACACACAACAGACAGAGAAGCGCAGACAAGCCATGGCAGCAGCTGCAGGACTGTCAAGAAAAAGACCGCGGGTGCTGCTCGAGGTACGTGCAATCTTTTCCCCCCTTTCCTTTTTCTAAAGCCAGCAACCCAAGCACCAACCTCGCTCGTCGCCCCACTGCGTAAGGTGTGCGTAGACAGCTCCCAGGGCGTGGTGACGGCCTTGGCCAATGGCGCGGACCGCATTGAGTTGTGCAGTGCTTTGGACGTCGGTGGTTTGACGCCGTCGCTGGACCTGATAGAAATGGCGGCGGCCTTGGTCGCCGCACGACAAGACGAGCACGGGGAGTCTCCCACAGCGGTGGTTGCGATGATTCGGCCTCGCTCCGGGGACTTTTGCTATTCAACCATGGAGCTGGAGGTGATGAAGCGGGACATTGAGGCTGCTCGCCGCGTTGGCCTGGCTGGAGTCGTGTTGGGGGCGACTGCGACAGACGGGGACATTGATCTTACCGCGATGCATACCCTCATTTCGGCTGCCACGGCTTCACATCCCACCCCGTTTAGCGTCACCCTCCACCGCGCCATTGATTTATCCCCAGATCCTGTAGCCAGCCTGCAAACCCTGCTGAGAGAGTTGCCACGGGGATCCATAGACAGGGTACTCACGTCAGGGGGTTCATGCTCGGCATGGGAGGGACGGGACACTATTGCTAGAATGGTCGAAGCCGCTGCCGGAAGTGGCGTGGTGGTCATGGCGGGCGCTGGGGTAAGCGTGGCCAATGTGTCCAAGCTGGTGGCCGCTACAGGGGTCACGGAAGTACACGCCTCGTGCAGCAGCAGCAGCAGCAGCAGCAGCAGCAGCAGCAGCAGCAGCAGCAGCAGCAGCAGCAGCAGCAGCAGCAGCAGTAGTGTGGTGAGGGAGAAGGTGGTGGCTTTTGGTTTTACGGCTGGGGGAGAAGGACCAAGAGAGACGAACGGAGCCAAGGTGGAGGATCTGGCCAACATTGTACATGCCTTGTAAAATCAATAGAAAAAATTATATTGCGTATATGTTGTTTTGTTTCCTGATGTTTCTTTTCGGTTTACAAAAACTCTCAGAACAACAAGACACACACCCATTTCCGCATCCCGCGCACGCCCGCCGTGCCTGCCCTCTGTCTATTGCCCTCACTACAGCTTTTGTCCCGCCGCGTTCTTCTCCTTTATGACCTGCCGATTGAGTAACTTCCAGTACCGGCGTTGTTCCTTCAGCGGCAGCTTGGAGATGTCCATCTTGCGGTACTCGGGCAGGGTCAGGGGCTGTGTGTGCGTGTGTGGCGGGGGATGGAAGAAGTGAGAAGTAAGGATATTAGATTGTATAGGGGCATTGAGAGTGCCACGCGTGAGAGTGCATGACTTGGATTGATTCACTTGCGATGGTTTTGAATGAGGGAGGGCGGGAAAGGAACAAGTTGAGAGGCCAAGTCTCTTTACGTGGCCGACAAAAGGAAGGGGGGGAGGAGCTGCCGTACACGGGAAGCGGACAATGAGGTTAGTAATACATGGATTAAACCAGCCATCAGCAAACCTGCTCCAACGAGACGAAATCAGACAAAAACAGAGCACAAAAAGCCACCACCCCCTAATCAACTCACCCGAATGTCGAAAAGCCAGTCGGGGTACTGGTCATCGGGCAGCAGCGGTGGGTCCTTGCCTTCCTTGTGGATGTTGATGGGCGCTACCTTGCTCACATCCCCCACGGGTGCCTCCGCCCCAGCGCCGCCCCCGCCCCCGCCTTCGTCCCCCCCCTTTTTGCCCTTCTTGGCCGCGGGGGCCTTGGTGGAGAACGACAATGCGGCTGGTATTCTTCTTCTCAAGGCCATGGCGGCGGCGGATAACGGCGACGACGACGAGGAGGACAAGGAGGAATTGGAGAAGGAAGTGGTGACGGTGCTCGTGGCGGCGCGTTGCTGCAAGGCAAGGAGGCACCGACACCCCCATCGTTGAAGTGACGAGGCCATGGCTGGATGTGTGGTGTGGGTGGTTGCAGGCTGGGAGGCGGCGGGTTCGCACCAACGAATGCCTGTGTGCGATGCGAGTGAAGATGGGGTGAGACTGTGGGCATTTTGGCAAAATGTGCCTCCTTGTACAGCGTGTGTTGTGTGTTGTTGGGCTTTTGATGAGCAAGCAGGATACGGAGCTCCTTCGTTTGCTTGCTTGCGCCTACAGTAGGTGCGCCGCCGTTTCGTCCACACGCACAGCTTGGCATGGCGAGGTGCACTGCGAGGCCTTTCAATCTGTGTGCTGTGTGTGTGTTTGGTTGGCCGTAGGGCTTTGTGTGGTGTGTGTTTGGCTGCCTGACTGCCTGCAGGCCTGCCTGCTGCAAGTGAGACGGCTAGTTTCATCACAACTCTCGCCAAAAAACTGACAGAAATCGTGCTGGTCACAGCAAACTGTGTATGCGCAAGGAAGGAAAGAGACGTGCGTCCATTCGCGTGGTCGCCGAGCCGCTGCGACGGTCTGAATGCTTTACAAACACGATGAACCAATGCCCTTGCGCAAATGAAACCCGTCTCAAATCTCAACTCCAACCCACCCACTCCCCGCATACAATACAGGCAATACTCTGCTCGCTTGCCTCCGCCAATGGCGTCCTACCCGAACGACATTGGTGTGTCGACGCTGGACGCCACGCAGGCCTTTGACGGCTTGAGTCCCAAAGAGAAGTTGTATGCGCTGCACATTGCCAACGCAAGCTGGGCCGGTGCTTTGATTTGTCTCTTTCAATGCTCTTACGAGGCGCCCGTCATTTTCACGCTCTTGCAACTGACCTTTAGCGGCGAGAAGGATGACGGCTTTGCGCGGCTCAAGACGGCGGCCGGCATGAGTGAGGAGGACTGGACCGCATTTCTCACTTTTGCTGCTGCTTTTTATGCCAACTTCGGCAACTACAAGAGCTTTGGCGATTCGAAGATTATCCCCGCCATCCCCGCCGAAGCGTTCTACAAGGTCCTGACAGCCAGCACTGCCTACGCTGCCAACAAGGCGGTGATGAATGAATTGTGGGAGGCGGTGCGTGAGCTGCTCTATTCCACCGAGCCTGTCAAGGTGCTGGACTTTCCACCCTCGGGCAGCACCAGTTACTACTCCGCCAACGCCACCAAGGACGATGCGGCCGCCGTGCAGGCCTTCATGGACGCCCAGGATATTTCCGGCTACAATACAAGACTTTTCAAGGAAGCCGACGGCAGCTTTGTGGTCCGGCTGGCCGCGGCCGAGGAGAGCAGCACGGGCCCCATTGCCGAAGGGGTGGTGGGTGCGGACCAAGTGCCCGTCAAGGTCGTGCCGGGTGACTATGCACCCCTCATGGCCCGCGTAGTGGCGGCGCTAGAGCAGGCCAAGGCCCAGGCGGCGAATCCGGAGCAGGAAGCCATGCTCACGCACTACTGCACCAGCTTTCGGACTGGGTCGATCGAGGCGCACATGGAGGGGAGTCGGGCGTGGGTGCAGGACAAGGGGCCGGCTGTGGAAAGTTATATCGGCTTCATTGAGTCCTACCGTGATCCCTTTGGCGTGCGCGGCGAGTGGGAGGGATTTGTGGCGGTCGTGAACCGCGTGATGAGCGAGAAGTTTACCCTGTTGGTGGACACTGCCGAGAGCCTCCTGCCGCTTTTGCCCTGGCCTGCGACCTTTGAAAAGGACCGCTTCCTCCGCCCGGACTTTACCTCGCTGGACGTTTTGTCATTTGGCAGCAGCGGCATTCCGGCGGGAATCAACATTCCAAACTATGACAGCATACGGCAGAACGAGGGCTTCAAGAACGTGTCGCTTGGGAATGGTAGGTATCATATTTTGCTTTGGGGAGGCAGGGCGGAGACGTGGCGAATAGGATTTGCTTTTCTTGTGATAGGCACAGATGAGATGAGGCGACATCTGCTTTGTTCTTCCATGCATGGCTCACCTCCCCTCGCCCTCCCTCCTTCTAACAAAGACACTCACTTACATTTTCTTCCTTCCCCACCCCTCCCCCCCTTCCCCTCCCCCAACCCACAACACGCCCCTCAAAAGTCTTGGCCGCCTCCCTCTCCTCCAAGACCGTCAACTTTTTGCGTAGCGACAACGGGGACGAAGCTCTGTTCAAGGCTCTGATCCAGGAATCCTTTGGCGTCCAGGTGGGCATTCATGAGTTGTTGGGGCATGGGTCGGGCAAGATGCTCTACCAGAACAAGGACGGCAGCTTCAATTTTGATCGAGAGACGACCATTGACCCCCTGACCAACGCCCCCGTCGCCTCCTTCTACAAGGCCGGCGAGACGTGGGACTCCAAGTTTCCTGGCTTTGGCTCGTCCTATGAGGAGTGCCGGGCGGAATTGATCGGTATTTACCTCTGCGTTCACTCCAATGTCCTTTCCATCTTTGGGCATGAGGGGGACAAGGCCCAGGATATTTTGTACGTGAACTGGCTGAACATGGCGCGGGCAGGTCTCTTGGCACTGGAGTTCTACCGTCCGGCCACGGGTAGCTGGGGTCAGGTAAGCATTTGTCTTGGGGGGATGGAGCATGGAGGAAAGGTGGGGTTAAATAGGAAGAGAAGAATATTTTTTATTTCTCTTCTGGCGCGCGGTTGCAGGGAGGGTTACACAAAAAATGGGATCGTGACTTTGTAAACCCATGCTCCACCCACCATCAAAGGAAACGAAAAAGTCACACCCTCATTTACTCACACGACGCTCGACCCCACCCCAACATACACACACACACACACACACCACACACAGGCGCACATGCAGGCCCGCTTCTGCATCCTCCTCGTCCTTCTGGAGGCCGGGCAAGACTTCGTCACCATCACGCCCGATGAGGAGAAGGGTGTGACGGTCTCCCTGGATCGGAGCAAGATTCTGAAGGTGGGCGTGCCAGCTGTTGAAGGGTTTTTGCAAAAAATTCAGGTCTACAAGTCCACGGCAGACTTCGAAGCCGCCAAATCAATGTACATGGACAAATACTCCCAAGTCCCCGCCGACCTCCTGGTGCTGCGGGATGTGGTGCTGGCCAAGAAGAAGGAGCGGCCTCTCTTTGTGCAGCCGCATTTAGTGCTGGTGCCGGCGGAGGGAGTGGAAGGCGAGCAGGAAGTGCAGTTGCGGACGTTTGCGCCCACGATGGAGGGCGTGATTCAGTCGTTCCAGGCGCGCTTCCCGGCGTTTGACGAGGAGATGCTGGAGCTCTGGCGGAAGGATCGTAAGGCCTTGGTGCCCCTGTACTTGGCCGAGGGTGTGGACGGCAGCGACAGCAAGCGGCACAAGGCCGAGAATGGGAATGGAGGGGCAGTGGTGGCCACGGCATGAAGGGTAAATTAGTAGAAGGGGGCCGAGAAAGCAAGCAATATGTGTAGTGTGCGTGTGTGGCGTGTATGCGTGTTTGCATGCCGTGCTTGCCTGTGTGTGTGTGTCTTGTATGAGTGTGTATGTGTAGCCAAAAACAAAGAGACTGGAGCGATAACGAAAAAGAGGAGAATAAACAGAGAAGATGGTAATAATGCAAGAAAGAAGTAAAGAGAAGTAGGCCTAAATCATCTAGCTTCTTTTTTTCTTTATCTGTCTTGCTAACCTAACCTAACTCGCCCTGATTGCTTTCTGAACTTTATTCGTCTTCTCGCCTCCTCCCTCACTTGATGCCTTCTCCCTCCACCCCACACCCTACCGCTCGCGCAAACCCCTGGACTTGGTCTTGGCGGCCTTGGCCTTGACCTTTTTCGCTTTCAAGAGGGTGGCCTGGATGCCCGGTTTTGAGACCTTGACGTCGCCCATGATGCTGGCAATCAAATCGTTGTCCGGGATCGCCTTGAGCAGCTCCACCTCCCGGGGCGTCGCCTCCCGGTCCCGCACAAAGACCTCCAGCGCCTGGTGGGCCGCCTTGCCCTTCTTCTGCGGGCCCGGCGTCAGCTTGACTCGAAACTTGTAGTAGGCCGGCGACAAAGCCGCGTAGGGCGCGCACACGGGCACCGCAAACAGCAGCATGTCGTCGGGGTGCGGCTTGCCTGTCAACCGCCGCAGTTCCCGCTGCTCCTCCTCCATCTGCGTCGCGTCGTCTCCCGCCGCCCCACCCAACACCCCTTCCTCCTGCAGCAAGGCCATCATGCCCTCCTCCTCCGCCTTGGCCGCTGCCCGCCGACTGATGGGGAAAGCTGCCTTGTCTCCTCCATTCGCGGGCTTGCCATTCTCGCCGCCTTCCATTGCCGCCGCAGTCTCAGTGCTGCCTCTGCTGGTAGCCGCCGTTGGTGCTGCCGCCGAGGCCAGCACCTGCTTCTGAATCTCCCGACCGAGCACCGCGCTTTTGTTGCGCACCTTGCGGCCAGCGGCGCCACCCGCGCCCGCCGTCACCGCCGTGTGGAACGACTCCAAGACCGCCCGCTGCTGGGCCTCGGAGGGGAGGGCGACCAGGGCGCGGAGCTCCATGGCACCCAAGTCCTGCAGGAAACGCAACAGCTTACCCTCCACCCATCCCTCCATCATGCGCTGCGCCCAGGCGGGCAAGCCTTGCCAAGCCTCCTTCCAGGCCGCATCGTCCATCTGCGCCATCTCCTCGGCCAGCTTGGCGCCCGCCTCCTTGCTGTCTTTCCCGTCCTTGCCCACCTTGGGACCTCCGCCGCTGCTGCCCTTCTTGTGGCCCTTCTTGTCCTTGTCCTTGCCTGCCGGGGGCTTGACAACCCCCAACGCCTGCAGTGCCAGATGCCGATCCTCGTCGTCTTGCTCCGCGTACTTCTTCTTCATCTTCTTCATCTTGCCCTTCTTGCCCCGCTTGCTGTTCCCGCCGTCCTCCTCCTCCTTTCTGCCCCCGTCCTTCAAGCCCAGCTTCTGCAACCCTCTCCGTGCGCCCTCCTCTTCCTCGTCATCCTCCTCGTCTCCCTCCTTCTCATCCCCTACTTCGTCGTCTTTGGCCTGCTGCTGCTGACTCGACGCCTGCTCTTCTTGGGCTTGACGCTCTCGGGCTCGGATCTCCTCCAAAGCCATACCCTTCTTCATCAACCGCCGCTCCTTGGCCGACAGTCGCCCTCCGCCACTGGCACCCGCACCCGCGTCCTTGTCCTTGCCCTTCTTCCCTCCGTCCTCGTTATCTGCCCGAGACGCCGCTGATGTAGAGGCTGGGGCTGCTCTGTGTCCTACTTCTTCCTCGTCGTTATCATTGCCTTCATCGTCCTCCTCCTCGGCCTCCTCATCCACTTCCCCCTCATCTTCCACCACAGCTTCTTGTGGCTCCGGGGCCGCTGGCGTCTCTGCAACAGCCCACCCTTCCTCGTCGTCTTCCTCCTCTTCCTCCTCCTCTTCCTCCTCCTCCGCCTCCACCTCCTCCTCTTCCTCCTCTACCGGCTGCTGCACCAACGCGGCCTTGGTCCTCTTGTGCCTCTGCGCCTGCAAACGACGGCGCTCCTCCTCCCCCTCCCCGCCCGCTGGCCCCCCTCCCTCTCCTTCCCCCCCCAGCATCAACTCCCCATCCTCGCCCTCCACCCGCTCCCGGCGCTCCCCCGCATGGCGGGCCAGGCTGTCCTCGTCCACCTTGAAGACCACGCCCAGCCCCATCTCCAGAGCGTGCGGCGCCAAGAAGTGCTTCTTCCCGCGGATCATGAAGGAGCCCGTGGTCAGGTACTCCCCCGTGGGCGCCGTTTTGCTCACCTGCGCCGCATGCACCCACCAGGCAGACGTCACCATCTTCGCCCGCCAGGCCGCCGACCGACACACGCAGGCACAGCCCGCCTCGTGCAAGGCAATAGGCGAGATGGGCGCGTACTTGCCTCCGCCCCCACTGCTGTTCTCAGCCGCGCCGGTGCTGGAGGGACCCGCGGGCGCCTTGCGGCCCTTGTGCCGGACGATGCAGGTGGCGGCCCCGTGCACGTCGGCGTGGACGTAGGCGTCACCCTCGCGCAGATACCGCTTCACCAGCACCTCGTTCTGCTGGGCGTCCCGGCCGCTGTGAAGGGGAAGAGAGGGGAAGGGGAGAAGGAAAGAATTAGCCACATGCTTCAGCCTTTTCGATTTGTGTCCGTTCTCGCATTCTTCCTTCTCTAACACTCCTCCCTCCTCTGCTTTGCTTGACTGACCTGACGACGAGGTAGTTGTCGGAAGTGATGAACCAGTTGAACTTCTCGAACCAGTGGGGCTTGCGAATGGACGACAAAGACCGCTTCGTCTGCTGCTTGCTCAACGACACCGCCGCCTGCCGCTCCGCCACCTTCAGGGCCTTCTCCATGCCTGCGGGTGGATGGGAAGAAAAGGAAGGAGGAAAAGCAGGGTGAGGAAGGCTGCTGGCATATATAGGGCAGGCGTGCATGCCAGACAATGAGGAAAGTCATGACCGATGTCTCTCTTCCCTCCCTATTTTCGTTCACCCTGGACGCTTACCTTGCACGGTTTTGGAGGCCTTGTCGGTGGCCTTCTTCTTGGCCTCGTACAGGGCCCGGGAATTTGCGTAGGCCGAAAGCGCCATGTCGATGTCCACGTGCATCACCTTCTCCTTTTTCTGGCCTTGCTGCTTCTTACTCCGCTGTGCCTGCCCCTCTTCCTCCTCCTCCTCCTCGCTGTCCTCCTCCTCGTCGTCGTCACTCTCGTGGTACGGGTCCTCCAAGACCATCGTCACCTTTGAGGGAGGAAACGGAGAAGGAAATAGAAAGGGGAGTGGTGAGAAAACCTTGTGGGGAAGGCAAGAGGCAGAATGAATGCAGAGACATACCTTGTTCTCATTCCACCTGGCCCCCACAATCATCCGCGCCAAGGGATTCCCCGCTGCTTGCTCCGTCTGCGTTGATATATAGAGAATAAGGAGAGGGAGGGCGGAATCCGCTCAAGTGAATTTGCAACGTTACCACGGCAGAAGAGGACGAACCCACAGCCCTTCCCTTCCACCTACCTTGATGTACTCCTGCAGAGTGATCCAATCCGCGCCCGTGGCCACCGCCGAACGCAGCACCAGCAAAGCCTTGTCCACGGCCTCCGAGTGCAGCTCGATCAGTCGAGCCGCGTCCAGCAGGCGAGCTTCCGAGGCCTCCAGTTCCTGTGTTTGGGGATGCGAAAACAAAAATAGTGAGTGTTACTCGTTCTCTCGTTCTATTTATTTTCCTCCTTCCTCCCCTCCCTCCATTGTGATTCCATGATATCTCACCTGCAGGCGCGCCTCGTTCTCCCGCTGGATCCGGACCAGCTTGCCCTTGACGGCTTCCTCTTGAGCCGTGGCCGCTTGCCGCATCTTCTGCTCCTCCACCTTGGCGAAGAACTCGTCCACGGCCGTGTCGAAGGAGGGAAATGCACGCAGCTCCTTGGCCGCTGCCCCTTCCTGCAGGCAAAGGAGAAGATAGAAGGGGAAGAAAGAGAAGAATTAGAAAAGCTAAGCGGCTTGGAAAGGTATGGACACACACTAGGGTCGTACCTGCTGGTGCTGGTGCAGGACGTGAGGCAGGAACTCGTCGTACAGAACCCGGGTCTCCTCCTTGCCTTCTCCTTGCTCCTCCTCCGGCTTTCCCGCATCTTCCTCTGCCTTGCGCGCCTCCTCCTTCTTGCACAATATGTACCCCTGCTGGCCCGGCAGATCGAGCGCCTTGACCGCGCCCTCCAAGCCCTGCAACGACTCGGCCAAGCGATTGGCCTCCTCCAACGAAACCGCCAGCACCGTTGCCGCCGCCACTGCCACTGCCGCGGTTTCTCCCTTCCCACCTCCTTCCTCGCCCTTGTCACCTTCTCCGTTCTGCACTTCGGTGGCCGGTGGGGGCAAGGAGGATGGAGGTGGCGGCGGGGCCGGGGTGGGCAGCACGATCTTTTGCAAGGGCAGTAGGCCGGCGCCGAGGATGGCGTGCTCAATCA
>Ga0209390_10005378_pt1 | contig 18185 bp, 8 predicted proteins | sample BON01_FD_187212 | JGI IMG/M metagenome (GOLD analysis project Ga0209390, IMG submission 187212) | Freshwater microbial communities from Lake Bonney liftoff mats and glacier meltwater in Antarctica - BON-01 (SPAdes) (version 2) | ecosystem: Environmental > Aquatic > Freshwater > Ice > Glacier...
CGGTTGGGAGGCGGCTGTCGCCGCGCCAGAGGCGGGCGCTTTGCCCATTCTTTCTGTATTCTATATATGTGTCCCTGCACTCTCGTGAGGCACGTCCGACGTGCGGGGGGGGGGCTGTTGCAGAGCGAGTAGAGCGGTGAGTAGAGAGGCGAGTAGAGAGGCGAGCAGAGAGTCGAGTAGAGAGACAAGTAGACAGGCGAGTCGAGAGGAGAGTAGAGAGGCGAGTGGAGAGAGGCGAGTAGAGAGTCGAGTAGAAAGTCGAGTAGAAAGTCAAGTTAAGAGTCGAGTAGAGAAAAGAGAGGCGAGAAAAGAGGCGAATAAATAGGCGAGTTGAGAGGCAACGAGTAGAGAGTTGAGTAGAGAGGCGAGTAGAGATGAGAGTAGAGATGAGAGTAGAGAGGCGAGTCGAGAGTTGAATAGAGAGTCGGGTAGAAAAGCGGGTAGAGAGGCGAGTAGAGAGGCAAGTAGAGAGTAGAGTAGACAGTCGCGTAGAGAGTCGAGTAACGAGTCGAGTAGAGAGTGCAGAGGCGAATAAAGAGGCGAGTAAAGAGGAAGAGGCGAGTAGAGAGGCGAGTAGAGAGGCGAGTCGAGTAAAGCGTAAAGAGTCAAGTAGAGAGGCGAGTAGAGAGGTGAGTAGAGAGGCGAGTAGAAGAGAGTTGAGCAGAGGGGCAAGTAGAGAGGCAAGTAGAAAGGCGAGTAGAGAGTCGAGTAGAAAGTCAAGTAGAGAGGTGAGCAGAAAGTCGAGTCGAGTCAAGAAGAGAGTCGAGCAAAAAGTCGAGCAGATAGTCGAGTAGAGAGTCGAGCAGAGAAGTCGACTAGAGAGGCGAGTAGGAGTAGAGAGGCAAGTAGAGAGTCGAGTAGAGAGTCGAGTAGAGAGTTGAGTAGAGAGGCGAGTAGAGAGTCGAGTAGAGAGTCGAGTAGAGTAGAGAGTCGAGTAGAGAGTCGAGTAGAGACTCGAGTAGAGAGGCGAGTAGAGAGGCACGCAGAGAGGCGAGTAGAGAGGAGAATAGAGAGGCTGGTAGAGAGACGAGTAGAGAGGCGAGTAGAGAGTCGAGTAGAGCGGGTCAAGTAGAGAGTCGAGTAGGGAGGCGATTAAAGAGATGAGTAGGGAGGCGAGTAGAGAGTCGAGTCGAGAGGCAAGCAGAGGGTTAACCCGAGCACTTAGAGTTAGAGACAGTGCGGCAGGCGGCAGCCGCAACTACATGGTTAGATATTGTTAGATACAGCGATACAGGCGGGATATCCCAAAGATACACTCCAGGGGGGGGGGGCTTTATTGTTTTTGTGAAAACAACACAATGTTTCTGTTTTTTTGTCCGCAATGTGCAGTGTCAGAATATAAAGTAGAAGAAACAAAAAAGCAGTGCACAGTGTAAGTGGGCACAACCGCGGATTCATCATTAATGTGGCACATTGGCGCCGCGGAGCGAACCTCCTCGCTACAAAATGCTGAAAGTGATGGCGCGTAGGGCGTTGGGCTCTGCGCGCTCTGTCTCTGTGTAGTCTGTGGACACATTTCTTATGCTTAAGACAATGCCCCCAACAATGAGCTGTACGTACGTGTACGTGTACGATGTACGTATACGTAGTTTTTATATATATATTATACTCAGTATACTGTGTGTATAAATAAACCCCCCTACCCCTACTTTTACTTGCTTAGTGTAGAGTACACTACAAGTTATAATATAACTATATATATATATATATAGGTGTATATAGGGGAAGTAACTACCTACCGAGGAGTACGAGTATACGAATAATACGAGTACTGTGTAGTGTGTGTGTACTGTGTGCTGTGTAGGTGTAGGGATAGAGCACAGGCACAGGCACAGGTGCTGACAGGTATCGTGATCGTGGGGTAATTTGTAATTTGTTTTCATTTATAGGGTGAGGGTGTATAGGTATAGGGTGTTGTGTTGGGGTATTATAGGGTATAACCTATTAGACATACATGACTTGAACTTCAGTTCTTTATTATTATAGCACATCAACATCAGTCAGAGGCGCGGGAAGCAGTAGAAACAAATACAAATGACTGTGGGACAGGCTCAGGCTCAGCGACAGCGACGATGTGTCACGTCATCACACCTCACACATGCGAGCGAGTACCATGTACCGTAGGACCATGCCGCATACACATAGAAAAAAAAAAGCACGCCACGAGCACAAGAGACAAGACAATAGGACTAGATTTGTTTTCTCGCCCCAGCCCCAGGCCGAGCGCCTCGGCCTCGCAGTCTGCTGTCTGGTTTCTCGGCACAGAAACACAGCGCGCCGTAGGTGTAGGTGTAGGTGCACTTGATCACCAGTCTATTGCTCGAGTCCACATAATCCAATGCGTTGTGTGGAAGACACACCGCCGCACAGTCCTGCTCACCGTCGCCGTCGTCGGCCGTCGCCGTCTCGGTCCCGAGAAGCCGTTGCCGTCTTGCCTTTACCGCCAAGCGCCATCATTTACGAATGAGAACGAAAGAAAGGAGCAGCCAACGGGCTTGTCACATGCCCCCGTCCCCTGCGCCTGGCGAAGACCGACCGGCGCCCCACGGTCGCGCCTTCCCCAGCCATATAGACACCTCCCTCGTTCTCTCTCTGCTCTCGCTCTCTCGTCAAGGCCGGCCGACTCATCGTCAAAGCAGCGGCCAGCTGCCTACACGTCCTCCCGTCTCACGCCCCCGCCACGCTCGCAGCCCCTCGCCTATTGGCTGCCGAAGCGCCATCCAAACCATCGCGCCGCGCCAAGGCGCGCAGCCACCAGTCCTCCCGCCATTGCACTGTCCGTTTCGCCCAAGCTAGAGAGCGCACTCTGCCCAAGGAGAGTAGCTGAGGGCCCCACAGTGATCGCCCAAAGTGACGCCAGCGTCTCGCTTGTCTCTGCCTACAGAGCTGCCTAAGAGGCTGCACCGAAGAGCCCCGCCCACGGTATTCTCTACTGGGCGCCTAGGCCCACAAAAGGGCCGTCGCCTCCCTAGAGCGCCTTGCCGAGCGAATAGGACCACCAGCCCTCGTCTAGGAGCCTCAGCCTCAGAAGAGCGCCTCGGCCCAGCCCGCCGCTTTCCTAGACCGCCTTGCCGAGCGAATAGGACCACCAGCCCTCGTTGCAGAGCACCAGCATCCTGCTCTTGAACCAAACGTGCACACGCTCCTCCGGTCGGGGGCTCGCGTGGCGGTAGGTGAAGCCCTCCACGTCGGGCCGCGTCGCCGCCCACGCCCGCGCCTCCTCGAACGTCATCAGGGCCTCGTGCACGTCGTCGCCCGCCAGGCAGTGGCCTTTGTACACGCCCTCGTGCAGCGGGCCCTGCAGCGCCTGTTCCCCCTCGGTGACGGGCGAACTGGGCTGGCCGTCCTCGCGGAAAGACTGCCGTATCCAGACCTGCGAGACCCACTTGGTGCCCACGGGTGGTAGGCCCGCGTGCAGCGCGTCGAGGTCGAGCTCGCCGTTGGCGAAGCCCGGGAAGAAGAGAAGCGCGGAGCCCCTCTTTGGCTTCACCTCGAGGTTTAGCCGCCGGAAGAAGGTTCCGCCGCCTTCGGGAACGTCGTTTAGGTAGACGAGCACCGTGCCGACGCGCTGGCCGCCCGACGCGCAAAAGGTCCGCCCCGCGTCGCAGTGCGGGTCCACGCCGTCGTAGTGCTCCACGTAGCGCTGACCATCGGTGTAGCGCGCCACCTGCGGCAGCTCCATGTGGCAGAAGGGCTTGCCCGTGAGCGCGCTCACCCTCGTGAGCAGCAGTGGGCAAGGCTGCGCTGCCTTGGCCAAGTGGCAGGTGAGCGAGGTGCGGCCCCGCGTCGCCTCGGGCCCGGCGGCGGCGTGTGTCTTGGACCGCTGCAGCAGCGGCGTCGCGACGCCGATCAGCGCGTCGCACTCGTCGGCCGTGAGGAAGCCATCCACCACGTAGACGGGTGGCGACTCGTGCACGCGCCGCAGACCAGGGTAGTCGAGGTTGATTGGCATGTACCCGCCATTGTCGCCGCTGCTCCTGAGGAGTGGCTCGTCGCGCCGCTGACGTTGCGCCAGAGGGTCTCCGCTCAAGCCCATCAGGGGTGGCGGCGCGTAGTGCGCGGATCCGTAGCCCTGCAGCTGCATTCCCGGGTAGGTGAGGCCGCCCAGTGCGGAGACGTAGGCGCCGTGCGCGTGGCGCTCCGCGGCGTAGACTGCCGCAGCGTCGTAGGCCGCCGCGCCTTGGGCGCGCATCAGGCAGTCGAGCGCGTGCGAGCCATAGGTCTGGGGCGGCGCCGCGACGCCCATGACGACGTGCGCCGGGGGCGCCGCGCCGAGGTAGGCTGGCGGGGCGCCGTGGGGCTCGTAAACGTGGCTCGGGTGGGGCGCGGTGGCGTGCAGCGGCTGCATGGCGAGGGCCCCGAGCTCGGGCGAGGAAAAGTTGAGCATCGGCGCCGAAGGCAGGAAGCCGTAGAGCGCGGGCTGTAGCAGCGCCGGCTGCTGTGCGGCGAGCAGCGGCAGGCACGAGTAGAGCTGCTGGAGCTGGAGCTGCTGCTGTAACTGTTGTAGCTCCTGCTGCTGGGCGCACTGACGGAGCTGCTGGAGTTGCCGTAGTTGCTCCAGCTGCAGCTGCTGCTGTGCCTCCATCTGCTGCTGCGTCGCCTGCTGCGAGGCGAGGTGGAGCATGTGCGCCGCCCTCTCTGCGGCGGTGCAGGACGTAAATGCCGCGGCCTGGCCCGGAGCGACGAGCGTCGCCGACTCGGGATGCAGCGGCGTGGCCGGAGCGGCGAAGGGGGCGAACGGCGCTCGGCACGACGTTGACGTGGACGGGCTGCAGAAACCACTGTCCGCCCAGGCAGGCGTGTTGGCGGCGCTGGCCGAGGCTGGCCGATTTTCCGGGGATGGGCCCGCAGCTGATGCCAATGCCGGATGGACACCGAACTGGCGTGTTGACCGTGCCTGTCGCCGGTCACCGGACGGGAGGTACCGCAGATCGATGTAGGACGTCATGGCGGCCGAGGCTGAAGACGAAGAACGGACGTAATTCGAAGAGAACGCGAAGTGGTCGGTGGGTGGCGCTTTCAGGCTAATTTAGGAAGCTTCGCAGCGACTCAGGTCTATTTTTTTTTTTTTTTTTTTTTTTAATAAACTGGTTAATAAAAGAAGCGACTTAGAACTTAAAGAAGCGACATCGACTTAGAGCTAGGACGAGATCATCATCTTGGGTTAACCCCATCATCAGGATGTCAGGAAAAAGTAGTTGGCCCGGGCCGGGGTGGCCGCACGCGACCGGACGCTGCGCTGCCGCGCTGCCGCGCTAGCCGCGACGCTGTTCTGCGGCCGAGCGAAGCCGGTGGCGAAGGGGGAAAGTAAGGGAGGGCGGGGGGCGGGGGGAGCGCGAACTCTTAAAGCTTAAAGCACGTATACATGTTAGCCGTTAGAAATGGATTATAAATGTGTTGTGTTATTGTGAGTTAGGGGATTAGGGGTTAACCCGAGGTAGCAGCACAGTGTCACTGACTGACAGTGTTCGGAACTCAACAGGAAATTCCGAAATTCCTACTGAGCTAAGTGACCAGCCACAGTTATCAGTTATAAACAGGGCTGTTTATAAAAAGAGTCTTTATAAAGTTTATGAACTGTACAGACGAAGACGAAGACGAGCGAGGGGTCCAAGGAGGCCCCACTTCTTAAATCGCATTTTTGGGGGAAACTAGGGGCTAAATCCCAAACCGAGTGGCCACAGCTTTATCTCTCCATTTGTCTTACGGGGAGACAAACAAACACAAAAAGAACTCTCCTAATAATAAAACCGGAAACCGGTAAGTTTTCGTGTTTTTGTTTTGAAAAGAGAAACAGGTTTTGTGTGTGTGTGTGTGTGTTTTCGACTACTCGTAGCTCGTAGATTCCCTATGAAAAAAAATAAGTCGCAAAAAGAGGCCACTCTTTTTTTTTTGGGGGGGGGGTGACGGCTGTCTCTGTTGGGAGCTGTTGGGAAGAAGCGCTGGCTGGCGCTGGCGCGTGACCACGTGCTCCTTTTCCTTTTGGGTGCCCGTCAGCAGACAAAATGATCAGGCGGACGAGGCCGTCACTCTGGGCCACTCGGCCACCTCGTGGGGCGTCGGGAACCCTAGAAACCATCCGTTTTTGGCCGGTCTCTTCGACTCTTCAGTGGTAGGCGCTGTGGCCGCGACCTTGGCTGGTTTAGAAAAAAGTGCGATTTAAGTGAGTTAAGCAGTAAACAATTGAGTTTATATATATATATATATATATTATATATCGTCGATATTTGATATTTATAAATTATGTATAGATTTAGAGAGAAGCTTTTTTGTTGGACTTGGACTTGAGGATTGATACTGATACTATCACGGATACAATCCACATATATTTTATATAATAATATAATATATATATATATATATATATATATATATTATATAGGATAATAAGTCAGCAATATTGAAGAATGAAAATAAGAATATTCATTATGTTTATTTAATTTTAAATATTAATTTTAAGTTTTTTATTAGTCTTAGTAAGAGTCTTAGTGTTACTGTAATACTGTGTAATTTTTTTTACATCCATATACATATGTAGTTATATAAAAAAATTATACATAATATATATAAGTTATAAATATAAGTAAAAGTAAAAGTAAAAGCCATTATCATGTCCGACGAACCCCCGTAAGCTACTCCTATTTCACTGCTCTCACTCTCACCTGGTACGATACAGTCTATTATACAGTGTGTGCGGTCGGCAGCCGGTTTCAGGTCGAGGTCGGTTCCCCCCACCCCACCGCCCAACCAGAACCAAGGCGACAAGGAACCACCCCTAACCACAGCCACAGGGCCAAGCGCCCAGCGATGGCGATGAGCGAGGAGTCGGACCAGCCACAAGCCACTTATACACACCATATAGCAGCCCTCACCACCTATACACATCATATAGCAGCCCTCACCACCTGCCACCTACACACATCGTATAGCAGCCATCACCACCACCCCCTCCACGATCACAAGCGCATGGCGGCCATGGAGAAGCCCGCCCCCGGGATAACCCCGCGCGGGGCGACGGCGCGCGCGAGGACGGGGTGCGCCGCCTCCCACCCTCGAGCGAAACACACGAGCGCGCTCGCCGCCTCTCCCCCCTCCTCTGCCGCCCCACCGATCCACCCCCACGCCTCCTCCTCCTCCTCGCCCTCCTCCTCCGCCTCGCCCTCCACCTCTGCGGCGGCGGCGGCGGCGGCGCGCGCGGGGCCTGGCGGGAGCAAACGTGCGCGAATACCGCTGGGGAGCTCGCTCGCCGCCGCCTCGTACCGGCGGCGTAGGCTCGCCTCGTCCTCCTCATCGGACGAGCAGCCGGTCTCGCCGCTCTCCTCCTCCTCCTTGGACTCCTCCTCCTCCTCCTCCTCGTCGTCGCTGTGGTCGCTATGGTCGGCGCCGCTGGCAGCGAGCGCGAGGCGCAACGAGAGCTCTAGCAGCCTGCCGAGCATCTCGCTACGCAAGGCAACGAATGGGGTGGGGTGAGCAGAGGCGAGGTCAAACAGTGCCCAGGTTGAACAGTACCCAGGTTGAGTAGTAACCAGGTTGAACATTACCCAGGTTGAACAGTGCCCAGGTTGAACATTACCCAGGTTCAAGGGCGGCGGGACGAATTTGGGGCAGGAACCCGTCATGGTGCGGAAATGAACCAGAGAAACACAGGGGTGGGCCGGGATCTCACTACGCAAAGCAACGAATGGGGTGGGTGATTAGCCTTTACAAGATATTGTTTTACTTCAAAGCTGTATTGTGGGAGTCAATCATCTTTTTATTGCCCCCCCCCCCACCTGCAGAGCCTACCCTATTACAATACTTTTGCACGTCCATCGCGAAGGCCAAGTGGGTGAGCAGAGGCGAGGGCGGCAAAACGAGTTGGGGCAGGAACCCATCATGGTGCGGAAAGGAACCAGAGAAACACAGGGGTGGGGGCAGAAGAGGCACGTATTCGCCTTTACACGATATTGTCACTAGCAATATTGTATGGTGTATGGCATATAAAGGGAGGGCCATGCCATACATTGCGCAAAAGTCGCGCAATAGTATTGCAGCAGTGTGGGTAATGCGAATGGGCGGGGATAATAAAGGGATGATTGATTCTTGCACACACACAAACAAGTGAAAGAATATCGTGTATAGGCCAAGGCACGTACCGCCCCTCGGCGCTGTCGGTGGTCAGCTCGCCCAGCGCCTCGGCGCCCGCCACCACGCCCGCGCCCACGCCGGCGCCATCGATCTGCGACTGGAGCCCAAGACGCAGCGCGGCCGCGCAGCCGTCGAGCAGCAGCGGCGTGGCGCGCGGCGGGAAGAGTTGTTTTGCGACTCGTGTGTGTAGCGCGTGCTCGAGCAGAGTCAGCAGCGCACGGAGCCAACCGAGCGGCGCCCGCGGCCCGCCGGCGTGGACGAGCGCGGACAGCGGCAAGATGCCGCCCAAGCACACGCAGCGGCAGAGGAGCAGCACGGCGACCGCGGTGCTGCGCGGCCAGGCGGCGCCGCGCTCGATGGCCGCGGCGGCCGCCTGGGCGATCTGCGCCAGCTGGAGTTGTGTTGCGTCGTGCGTTGGGAGGGTGGCCGCGCCGCGGTCGTGCGGCACGTGCGAGAGCAGGTGGAGCAGGTGGAGACCGGCGCGACGCGCGGCGCCAGGGCCGCCCGACGCGAGCGCCTCGCAGCAGACCGCAGCCAGGCTCTGCGCGGCCGAGGGCGGCGGCGCCGCGTCGGGCGCCAGAGCCGAGATGAGCTGGCCCGAGCTGGGCTGGTAGGCCAGCGGCGGCACCGGACGGAAGAGGTGGCCGGGCGCGGAGCCGAGGTGGCGCAGCATGACCCGTACCGCGCCGTCGCTCGCCTCCCACGCCTCGTCGCACGCAGCCTCGGCCAGCATCGGCGCGAAGGCGTGCAGCACGCCGGCCATCTCCTCCGCGACCGCACCCGCCGCCGGCCACGCGGCGCCGCCAGGCTGCAGACGTTCGGTCGCCTCTGCGGGCGTGGCGACGCGTACGTCGTCCATGTCGGCCACACGCAGCGCCCGCGGCAGGGCGCCCACGAGGCCCTCTTCCTCCTCCTCCTCCTCCCCCGCAGTGGGCTCATAGAGATACTCCACCACCGCCGAAAGCTCGACGATCGAAGCGCCCAGCCCCGCCCGGTGCGCCTCCACCGCCGCTGCCTCGCCGCCGCGCGCCGCCAGCAGGGCCGCGCCGTCCCAGCGGAGCGGAGCGAGGAGCGCGGACGTCGCGCGGAGCAGCGCACGCGAGCCGTCGCGCAGCGCCAGCTGGGCGATGGCGACGGAGCCGGCCACGTTTGCGCCCGCGTCGGTCGAGTCGCGCGCGTCGGAGAGCGCCTCGGCCACCGCCGCCAGCACACCCGCGCACTTCTCCGCCTCGGCCGCGGTGCGCGAGCCCGCCACGAAGGAGGCGTGGAGCATTCCGAGCAGCGCGGCGGCGTGCGGGAGCAGCGCCTCGCCGGCGCAGCTGACCATGCCCGAGAGGAGCGCGCAGCCGACCGCGAGGCCGTCCGTGGCGGCGGCGGCCACGGCGCCCTCGAGCATCGCGGGCAGCAGCGGCGGCAGTACGGCGTCCACCGCCTCGTTGTGCCGGAGCAGGCTCAGCAGCGTCGCTGCGCCCGCCAGCCGGAGCGGGCGCACCGAGTCGGCGTCTTCCGGTGCGCCGGGCTCCGGGTATAGCGTCGGCGGGGCGTCGGCGGTGGCGCAGGCGAGGAGGCAGCGGATGGCCTCCGGCAGCAGCGCAGCGGGCACCAGCCGCGCGTAGGCAGCCAGCGCCATGCACCCCGCCGCGCGCACCGGGGGCGCGTGCTTGGCCGCGTCCGCCACCACGGGGAGCACGAGCCGGCTCAGGAAGGTGACCGCCGCGTCGCCGCCGCGCTTCTCGACCGTCTTTGCGGCGGCGGCGAGGGCGAGCAGGGTGGCGTGCAGCCTGGGCGGGTCGTGGACCGCCAGGTGCTGCGCCACCAGCGCGTCGAGCACCTCGAGCACCGCCTCCTCGGCCGAGCAGAGCGCCGGCCTGGTCTTGCTCTTGCCCTTCTTCTTTCTGTCGGAGGAGGACGTCTTCTCCTGTTGCGGCTGGCCGTTGGGCGGGACGTCCGTTGCGGCCTCCAGGAGCATCTGCAGCAGTGCCGCCGCGGCCTTGTGCGGCGGCGCGGCGCCAACCTCGCCCTGGCCAGCGGAGGACGCGTCCCTGTCGGGCACGTCCCCGTCCGCGTCCTCGAGCTCGAGCTCGTCAATGTCGAGGAAGCGGCGGACGTACTCGTCCTCGTCGTCGCGCCACAGCGCCCAGTCCGCGGGCCGCAGCTCCAGCTGGGGCAGCACCACGCGCTGCAGCAGGTGTACGCAGCCCACGGCCGCCGGCACGAAGCCCTCGCGCGCGATGCGGCGCAGCGCCTCGAGCGCCAGGCTCGTCGCCCGCTCGCCCACCAGCCGCGGCGGCAGCGCGGCCACCAACATGATCGGACGCATCACCGGATGCAGGAGGAGGTGGCCCACTTGGGGCAATCCGCCAGGCGCCTCGAGCAGCGAGCAGACCCACTTCATCACGCGGCGCTGAACACCCCATCGTGCCCGGAGGAGGCCCTCCTCGTCGGGCGCCTCCTTGCCCACGGGCACCGCCGCCACCGAAGTGGACATTGCGACGAGTGCCTGGCCCCCGAGCTCCATCCACTGCGCGAGATTCACCACCGCCTCGTCGGACCCGAAGCTTCCGAGCGCGCACCAGAGGCGGTGGGCGCACTTGAAGTGCAGTCGCAGCGCGGTAGACTGGGTGGCATCGCCCGCGAGCGCCGCAGGGAGGAGGGCGCTGGCGGAGGAGAGGAGAGCGGGCAGCGACCACACGGCGACGAGCGCGCTGGCGGCTCCCGGCGAGTCGTCGCGCGCGGTGGCGCCACGGAGCACCTTCTCGAGCGCGCGCACCGCGGCGGAGGGCGCCGGCGCGACCGCGGTCTCGATTCGGAGCCGGAGCGCGCTGGCCAGACCGAGCGCGAAGCCAAAGTGCAGCTGCGCCAGCAAGCGCAGCGCTTCGCCGAGCGTGCTACAGTGCGGTGTGCTGATGACGGCCTGGAGAAGCGCGAACGCGAGCTGCTCGACCTCCGACGGCGGGCGTAAGTGCAGCAGGTTCTTGAAGCGAATTGCCGCGGCGCGCCGCGTGGCCTCGTCGCACGCGCCGCCGCCCTGCACGGCGAGCTGCAGCAGCGCGCCAAGTGCGCCCGGCTGCGCCTCGAGCGATTTGAGCCGCGCTTCGGCGGCGCGGCGCGTGTCGGAGGAGGCGTCGAGCGTCGCAGCGAGCGTCGCCTGCAGTTCGGCGGAAGACATCGCGCTTTGGTCCGCGCGTGGCGGCGCAGCCAAGCTTTGAGGCCGTTGACGCTTGGGTCGAGCGTGGGAATTGGCGCGAAACTAACTGCAATTCTAAGGTTATAAACAATCGAAAATAGAACCACAGCACGAAAATAGACTTAAATGTTAATCCCATCATCACATCTCATCATTAGCAATCAGCAGCATCTCATCATTAGCAATTAGCAGCAGCTTCATCGGAAAGAAAGCGGTCTCCGGTATCGGATAGTGATACCGACCCATAAACCGGGTCGGTGCTTTTTGTGCGTGTGCTGTGTGCTAGTGCGGTGCGTGTGGGTGTTTGCGGGGGGTGTGTGTGTTTAGGAGCTTTGAAAAAAAAAAATAAAAAAAAAAATAAACGAGAAACGCAGAGAGACACGCACGCGCCACGCCCACAGGTAGAATCACCCGAGGTCCATCTGGCCCATTCCCGCCGCGAGCGGGTCGAGCCTGTAGAGCGAGACATGCTCGCTCGTGTCGGCCACGCACGCGACGCCCTGGCAGAGCGCGATCCAGTTCGGCTTTTCTCGCAGCGAGACGGACCCCGCCGCCGTCATCGACATCCGCCCCCTCGTCCCGTCGGCCGCCGCCTCCGCGCGCACCGCCCAGACGCGCAGCTCACAGTCGTCGCCGGCCGAGATGAGCGGCATCGCGCCGCCACCGCCGGGCAGCAGGTGCGCGAGCGACGGCACGAAGAGGACGTGCGAGGCGGCGGCCCGGTGCGCCTCTTCCGCGGCGAGGAGCTCGCCCTCTGAAGAGCCGCGGATCTCGACGCTGCCGTCGCCCAGCGCGGCGGCAAAGCAGTCGCCGCCTGGCGCGTAGGCGAGCGAGTGCACGTGGCGCGGGTTAACGAGCTGCGTCTCGTCGGCGCCCAGCTGCGTCGCCAGGTTCCACGACCGCACCGCCGCGCCCGTCGTCCCGTCCCACCGCACGATGCACGCGTCCATGCCGGCGGAGAGCATCTCCAGGCCGGCCGCCGGGCGGAAGGCGACGCACGAGCAAATGCTGCCGTGGCTCGCCTGGAGCTCGGGAGGCTGATCCTCACCATCGAGGTCGACCAGCCGAACCTCGCCTGAGTCGTCGCCGATACTGACAAACCGGCCCGAGGCGTCGAGCGCCAGCGTGCTCACCTCTTCCCTCGCCCGGCCCATGCTCGGCACCGCTGGCTCGCGGAGCACCATCCCTGGCGCCCGGAGGTCGTACGCAAAGACCTCGCGCCCGGCCGCCGCGATCAAAAAGTGCTCGCAGCCGCCGCGGCCGATGCACACGGCGTTGACCGGCCGCTTGCCGGGCGAGAGCAGCGCTCGCGTGCTGCGCCCGGCGGCAACGTCCCACAGGCGGACGCTGCCGTCCTCGCCGCCCGAGGCGAGCACATCCACCTCGGCCGCGAGGCAGTTCACCGCACCCGTATGTCCCTGCAGCTCGCCGACGAGCTGCCAAGCCATAGCCGTAGCGACGCGACAGCGTCGCTGCCGAAGCGAGTGGCCGAAATTCCGACCGACACAAGTTTTTGGCGCCAATTCAAAATTCGCGCCAATTTTGTTAAAACCATCTTCGCGGCTGGTTATAATGGCGGCCGTGCGGCACGCCGAGCCGGCGCGCGCGGACCACGGCGCCGCCAGTGACCTAGATGGCGGCACAGCTCGCCGCGCGTGCGATTTTTCAGTGTATTACAGCGCCGACACGCCGCGAGACGCCTCCTTTCCTTCCACTCCCCGCTCCTGGCTGCCCGACGATCTCGCCAGTTGGGGCGCCTCGCCGCACGTGCGAGCCGCGGTCACAGCGGCCTGGAGCCCACGGACGAGCTTGGCCCAGAGCCCTCCCGTGCACGCACCTCCTACGGCGTGCTGCCTCTACGCCGGCGTGAGCCTGCTCCGTGGCGTCGGCGGGCTGGGGCGAGCGGGAGTGGCTGGCGCGGCTACTGTGGGTGGCGCGCAGGTGAGCTGGGAAGCCGCGGCCTGCAACAGCTCGGAGCCCAGTCCGGGGTCGCAAGCGCATCCGGCCGAGGCGCAGCCGCCCTCTCCCGCCTCGCCGGCACCGCTCGGTGGCTCGACGTCGCTCCTGTGCCCGTCGCTGCTCGCGCTGCCCGGATCTGCCATCGCACGGATGCTCGCCTCAGTTGGCGTGCTGCCGGAACCGCCTCAACGACCACCCTCCGAGCTGGGCTGGGCCGCGCAGGTCGAGGACAAACCTGGTGGGCCACACCACCCGCCTTCGCCAGCGGACGCCGATCTGGAGAGGGGCGCAACCTCCGACCGCGAGATGCGAGAGTTCCGCGACGACCTGCTTCCCACCTCGTCGTGCACAACCGCCGCCTCCACCCGCCGCCCGCGAACAGACAGCCGGCCCCAGCTCTGGCACAGCGGCTTGGTGTGTCCGTCCACCTTCGGGCGCAGCAGCTTCGGACGCGATGCGACCTCTCCCGCGCCGCTCACCCTCTCTACCAGGCACGCCGTGGGGGCGCTCCGGCTGGGCGCCCCCGGCCTCCGCCCCCCCCTGCCCACCGAGGCGCTGCCGAGCGGCTTCCATTCGGCGGCGGCGGCGCGACGCGAGCTGGCACTGGCAGAGGAGGGCACAGCGCAGTTCCGTCCTCCGGACCGGCCGACGGTGTCTAGCGCCGCCAAGCAGCGCGAGCCGCCGCCGCCCGCGCCGCCGCCACCACCGCACCTATGGGGGGGGGCGGCGCTGCTGCCGGTCATATCGGCGGCGATGAGCGGCGGCGGTGGGTGGCGGACGCACGACTCGCCCAGGAGAGCAGTGCTCACGGCATCAGCGAGCGGTGCGGGTGTGCGGCTGATTGGGCCGGCGATGCCCGTGCCGCTGATAGGGAGGCGCGGAGCCCCGTTTCCTAGTGCTCGGGCGGGGAGGGCATAGGGAAGGGGTCGGTGTAGGAGGGACCGTGTGTAGTCCTCCTTATAGTAGCTCAAGCGCCTGCATGACGGCCAAGCATCTCAGCGCGTTGTTTAGCCGTTTAGCCTTCGCGCCTGCCTGGGCTCTCCTGTGGCTCGCGTGTCGCGTGGGGGGGGCAATATGAAATATGCAATATATAATGTATAAACATGACGTACGTACGGAGCGGGCACGGCCGCGGATTAAGAAATCAGAAATGGCGCGGAGGCGGCGCGGAGAGCGTCGTTGTGTGTACCGCCGGGCGGCTGGAGCGGCTAGCTACGAAACGCTAACTCTAACTACTAACTCTAACTCTAACTAACGCTAACGCTAACGCTAAGAAAGAAATGGCGCGTTGGGCTCCGGGGACACATTTCTTAGTTCTCCTCGACGACTGTAGTTTGCATGCCGTACGTACGCGTATGACGTACGAGCGAGTAGTACAGAGATACAGTGCGACGTCGGTAGTGTTATTGTAAACCATAATTCACACGAGAGTCTTTCACACAGCGGGTTTTCCCGCCCGTTTCCTTGGCGCGGCCGCCCTATTTGACTGGCGACACACGTCCACCTCCGCATCAGTACCTCCTCACAACCCCCGATGCCTGCCGCCGACGTGAAGCTCGTCATCTGGGACCTGGACGACACCTTCTGGAGTGGCACGCTGGCGGAGGAGGGCGGCGTGGCGCCGGTCGAGGCCAACTTGCGGCTCGTGGCCGCGCTCGCTCGGCGCGGGGTGCTATCGAGCATTTGCTCGAAGAATGACGAGGCCGCTGCGCTGGCAGAACTCGAGAAACTCGGCGTCGGGCGGTACTTTGTGTTCCCGCACATCTCGTTTGGCCCAAAAGGCCCAGCAGTTGCGGCGACCCTCGCGTCGATGGGCCTGCGCGCGGCCGACACCATCTTTGTCGATGACAACGCGTCCAACCTTGCCGAGGTGGCGCAGGCGGCCGTGGGTATCCGGACCATGCTGCCCCGAGACTTCGCGTCGCTCGACACCTCGCGCTGGGGCACGCCCGACCCCGAGATGAGGCGCCTGAAGGAGTATCGGGAGCTCGCGACGCGCCGGGCCGACGAGCAGAGCACGTTTTCGGGCGACAATCTCGCGTTTCTCTCGGCGAGCCAGATCGTCGCCACGCTCGTCCCCTTGGACCGGCGCGGCGTCGACGCCTCGGCCGACCGTGTCGTCGAGCTCCTCAACCGGAGCAACCAGCTCAACTACACCAAGTCGCGCATGCGCGCGGGCGTGGCCCAGCTCGCGTGGCTCGCCCGTGGCTGGGAGGCCGCCTTCAAGGTCTACGTGGCCGACCGGTACGGTGACCACGGCCTCTGCGGCTTCTGCGCCGTCAAGGACGGGCGCCTGGTCCACTTTGCCTTTTCGTGCCGGCTGATGGGGATGAGTGTGCCACAGGCTGTGCTCGCGCACCTCGACAGGCTTACCGGCCGGCCGCTGCACGGCGCCGCCTACGCCGAAACGCTGCGCGCGACGAAACATGACTGGGTGGCGGTTCGTCAATCCGAGGCTTGCGGCGCAGAGCCCGGCGGCCCCGACGGCGCGAAGGGCGCGTGGCCAGTGCGCGTGCTCAACCTGCTCTTCTGCGCCGGCCACGCGATGGCTGCCTTCTGCCCGGAGGCGCATATCGTCGAGCCGCGGTTGCCAATGTGCCCGCCGACCGCGCAGCAGTACCGCTGCAACCCGTTTCTCTTTTTGGCGCTGCGGCAGCAGTTCGACGTGGCTTGGGTCGCTGTGGATCCGATGGCCACCTGCTGGCTTTTGGGCGGGCTGAGCCCCATGTTCGCGCGAGGCATCGCCGCCAAGCTCGTCACGGGCGGGGAGCTCCAGGGGCAGCCCGTCCCAAGGCTCTGGGTCCTCGGCCTGCTGCTGCGGCTCTGGATCTGGGCCGCAGTGTGGCTCTCGCCGCCCGTGCACGAGCAGGCGGCCGCCGTGCGCTCGCTGCTGTCGCGGCTGCCCAATGGCCAGCGGCTGCTCCTCTTTACGATGCGCGACGACGCCGACGGGCTTCGGGTCCTCAAGGCGGACCCGGACTCACCGCTCTACTACGCAGTCCAGACTGTGGAGGAGACTGCCGAGCTCGCGCGCGCCTCCACCGTCGCCATGAAAGCCCTCGTGGAACAAACGGCGGGAGTGCTGCGCGTGGTCAATCTCGCTCCGATTGAGCGGCGGTACACCCCCTCCGGAATCGGCCACTACCCGCGACAGTTCTACGCCGAAGCGGCGGCGGTGTTGCAGCCGCTGCTCAGCCCGGGACAGCAGCTCGGGCCCGATCACAGTCTGGGAGGCGCCGGCGGTGGCGGAGACTGCGTCGCTGGTCCTGGCGATGGTGAAGCGCCCGCTGCTGATCCGCCCGGCTGGTTGACTCTCCTGGCCCAGGTGAGGCAGCCGCTCGCGATGGGCCTGTTGGTCGTCGGGGTCGCACTCATGCTCGGCTCGACCCTGATGAGCAGTACTCCCCCGCTGGTGACGCCCGGCCTACGCGTGGTGGGCGCGGGCTTCGGCCGCAGCGGGACGAGCTCGCTGCAGCACGCGCTGCAACGCTTAGGGATGAAGACGTACCACGCCACCGAGGTGTCGCCCTCGCACATGCGGCTGTGGGCCGCCATCCAGAACGAGGTCAACTCCAAATCACCACAAGGCGGCGGCGTCACGGCGGCAATGGACCTCGCGGTGGACCGCGTGATTTCCGACGGGTACACCGCGACGACCGACTTCCCGGCGGCAAACGCCTACCTCCGCTTCCTAAAGCGCTGGCCCGAGGCCAAAGTGGTGCTGACGGTCCGCGAGCCGGATCGGTGGGCAGAGTCGTTTACGCGCACACTGGGCCGCGCGCTGCCCGTGCTGCGGCGCTGGCCCTTCTCGCTGGTGCCCGACCTCGCGGTCTCGACCCAGTTCTGCTACGAGGGCGCGGGGATTGAGCTCGATACCGAGGGGAGGCCCCACGCCGCGCAGGCGGCGCGGGCCATGGAGGCGCGCACGGCCGAGGTGCGGCGGCGCGTGCCCAAGGCGCGGCTGCTCGTGATGGACTTTAGCAAGGGCGACGGCTGGGCGGAGCTCTGCGCGTTTCTCGATGTGGCCGAGGGGTGCCCCCAGGGCGAGAGCTTCCCGCACTCGTGGCTCACCTCGCGCGCCAATCTGGAGTTTGCTGTGCGCGTGGGAGAGTTGCTTACCAGCGTCTAGCGGCCCGCTCGCAGGAGGCTCGTCGTGACGCACACGACTCATGTCCATCGCATCTACTTGCGCGTGCGCTTGCCTCTGCGCAGCTCTCGGGGGTGGGGAGAAGAGCGATGGGGCTTGGCGGGTTGCCGACTGATTCGAATTTCTTACAATATGCTAGGTGTGTGTGCGCGCAAGATGGACGGGAGCCGCGACGCGTCGTCGGTCGGTCCTCGTCGATGTGCGTGCACGCCAAGGGCCAAGGGCAAGGGGCGACGGCTGAGAGTGTGGCGTGCTATTGTGATTGTGCTAATGTGCTAATTACTTAAGGGTAAAAGAGTTTAATTAACCGCCCCGAGCACTGCTGTACACAGTACACAGTGGCAGTGGGGCAGTAATAAGAGCAACGTCCCGCTTTCCACACTGTGCCACACTATAATTATAATTATTATATAAGTAATAAGGTATAATTTATTTATTATATTATATATATTATTAAAGCTACGAATACGGAAGGATACAAGATACAAGATAAATACATAATACAAGCTATTAATACAAGGATATATAGATATAGGCAGTATATATAAGTAACTATAACTAAGTAACTAAGGGCGGAGGGCGGAGGGGGGGGGGGGGGGGGGGGGGGGGGGGCTCGGGCCCTCCTCTCTCTCCGCCTACCGTACGTACGAGCATGTCCCTTTTTTTTCTTTTTTCTTTTTTTCTTTTTTTTCTTTTTTTTCACCCACACGTCTTTTTTTTTTTTTTTTTTTTTTTTTTTTCTTCTTTTTTTTTTTTTTTTTTTTT
>Ga0209390_10005384_pt1 | contig 18177 bp, 23 predicted proteins | sample BON01_FD_187212 | JGI IMG/M metagenome (GOLD analysis project Ga0209390, IMG submission 187212) | Freshwater microbial communities from Lake Bonney liftoff mats and glacier meltwater in Antarctica - BON-01 (SPAdes) (version 2) | ecosystem: Environmental > Aquatic > Freshwater > Ice > Glacier...
GGATTCTTCGACCATGCGTTTGCAGGCTTGGTCGTAGGCCTTGCGGGTGAGGCTGCCCGGGACGGTGACGAAGAGGGAGACGGAGGAATTGGCGCGTTTCTCGACGCTGGAGAGAAGGGGGAGGGAGGGAGGGAGAGGGTGAGTGGGTGGGTGGGTGGGGGAGGGAGGGGTGATGATGATGATTGCTTTGGGCTGGGCTGCAAAGACCAAGAGGAGGAGCAAAGGCTCTCCTTGCAGACACGTCAGTACCACAGAGTCGTCGTTTAGATTTATACAAGAGCGACACACAGCAAGGGCAGTGGCGGGCGTGGTGGGAGAGGAGGAATAGTCAAGTGCAACTTGGGCAGTGATTAGACAAAGCATGACGCGCAAAAGCAGTAGATCATGGCCACCCACACCATCCACCCGCCCGCACGCTCTCTTCCTTCCTTCCTCTTGCTTCTACTTACGTGGTCTGGACGCTTTCCGATACGGTGGAGTACATTGACGACGCGCATCGCTGCTGCTGCTGCTGCTGCTGGTGCAAGGCGGCGGGCATGCGCGGGATGAAGGCTTGAGCACTCCAGGCACCCAAAAGGACGGCGGCCAGCGCCGCGCATCCTCGTAGTTGGACAAGCATGGTTGCTTGCTGTGTGTGTGGTGGGTGGGTAGAGGCGTGAGGCGTGTGTATGTGCGTGAGAGGGCGTGCTTTTGTGATAGTATCTCTTGCCTGTTGCTGTTTTGATGAGACGAGCGACGAGTGGCCGTACATTCTTGCTTGCATCAAATGCGCGAACGGACCATGTTTGAGTTCGGGGTGGTGTGGGTTTTGGTGTGTGAGGAGTGTTGCGAGGATTTTGTGGTACTCGCAATACGCGTTTGTTTTTGGTATTGTTTTTGTTTATGAGTCGAGCATGTCCCACTTCTTGGTTTGTGTGTACAACTCTTGCTTGTCCTCCCCCTCCCTTCAACCCCTCCTCAGGCCTGCGTCTCCTCTCTGACCCTTGCCCCCTGCGACAATACTTTGACATTCAAAGAGGATGGTACACGTTTCCCCTAAATCGCATCAGGGGTACACGCGAATCGTTACTTTCGCAAGCTTGTTTCGTCCTTTTCCTTTTTATCCAAGCCATCTCTTTCCCTCCCTCCATGTTGCCCTTCCTACCTGCCCTCCCTCCCTCCCTCCCCTCCTCTCCTTTCCAACAGATCGACCACCTTTAACTCATTATTTCCCCAAAATAGTGGATTATATGGCTCATGGAACAACAAAAGACATGATGCAAACGGAGAACAACACCTCAATCCCCTCCGCCCGCGTCCCTCCCTCCTGGCCTTCCATTTTCCCTCCCTCAATCAAAGAGATGGAGCCTATGACGTACGGGGCCTGTGTGCTAGCTAGCAGAGTAAACGTCCCTTTATTATTCAAAGATGAGCACCGCAATACTTCGTGAAGCGAGCGGCCACTATTCGCAGTATGTCCTTCAGTGAGAGGGGTGGAAGTGCATGGCAGTGAGCCCCCTTTTTTCAAACCTGTAATATGGGGGGGATGTGAGGGAGGAAGTCGAGGAATCGAGGTCTCCTAGCCTGCACGCGGGAAAACGAGGCGCAATGGCAGCCGGGTTGTAATCTTACAAGCCAGTGCATCGGACCGATAGAAAGTGTACGAAAGGGTGTCTAATCAGCGCAGAGAGAGACAGACATCACGAGCATGCAGGCACCTCGGCGCCACACAATCCCACAGCGACAAATAGCTTGTGGGGATGCAAGCATCACCGTATTAAAAGGCCTATGTGACACAGTCTAGAGCAAAGAGAGTCAAACTTTGCCGCGTCCTCAGTGTGTGGGCTCGTCTGTTGCGGTGTCCGAAGTGGCGGTAGTACACAAAGAGTCTTTTTTTGCGCCGGTTGCACAGACGTCGGTCGAGGTGCGAGTGTGTGGCTCGATAGAATCGTCCAGCCCGTACAAGATTCCCTAAAGCACTTTCGTGCTGCTCATAGAACTTTCTAACCAGAGAGCGCTCTTCTCAATAAGGTACCCTGATGCTACCCAGGCTTGGCGACTCATCAATCGACCTCCTAAACAAGCTTGCTTCACACTATTTGAGCAGCACGCCTACGAAGCTTCAAGGCCATCCTCGCACGCGTGGTGCAGTAAACACGTCTGGGACCGAGCGATCAGACAAGGATGTCCTGTAAACCGCAGTCCTCGAATCAAGGAGGACGAATTTCAGTTGCAAATTTGAAATCGCTCGGCCCTGCCACAATTTCTCGGCAGTCACTCTCTCGTTTGGTCTGAAACTTGGAGCATTTACAAACATTGCTTGACAATTATGGCTGATGTGGATGGAAGCGAAGGTCAACACTGAATGTGTATGTGGGCTCCGAAAAATCGCTTGTCCGACCGTATTTTGCAAGGCACTTCAAGAGTCTGTTGAGTCGATGCTACGCCCCCTTGATCTCGAGCTCCCATCAATCAACAAGGCCCAGACTTCGTCCAAACATGATAAGTACCTCTGCCCTTACGCAAATATGCTGGTTCCACGGCTGTGCGACCTGATGACCAGGAGGAACTTTTTCGAGCCGCCCTTCGGGATGGGCGCGAAAGTCGACGTTGCCAAAACGTGTGTCTCAGCCGTTGCGCCGGCAATACCTGCCTCGTTCAGCAAAAAGGCCCTCTGGGGCCACACGCAAAAGAGCTTCCAAGCAATGGCAGGGCTGCAATTGCAGCGTAGCTACCAAGACATCATACTCTGGGCGGTGACGCCTGCCCTCGTGGGGCCGTGACACAGAGGTGCACAGAATTGAACGTCACCATCATCGTCACCAACCTCCCCTCCCCCTCTCGAAGAGCAAGGCCTCAGAGGAAGTTAGGATTTAACCATGCGAATGACCCTCGTGAATTGCAGCACAAATGTTATAGAAAAGTATTTCGGAAATGAATTAGTGCGTCATTGTCCCCTCATGTTGCCAAGCCAGCCGGTAGGTCAGATAGGCCCTACCCCAACTGCCCGTTATCGTTTGCTGCCTCCAAAGCAGAAGAGCCAGACCCTTTTTTTCCCGTAATGAGGCTAGACTTTCGAATAGCAGCAATGAGAGAAACCACACGATTGCAAATGGTGCCTTCTTTTTCAATTCAGCGGATCATAAGTCTTGTGGTACCGCAAAAGGCACGATGCAGGAGGGGGACAACAGCTCGATCTCCGCCGCCCGTCCCTCCTTTCTGCCCTTCATTTTCCCTCAAGCGATCAAAGTGATGGATCACATGACGGCCAACACTTGTGTGCTATCCTTACCTAGGAAAGACGAGAGACACGACTCTACTTAAGAAATGTGAGCGCCGCAATACCGGCCACTATCCCCAGGATTGTTGAGTGGCTGAGATGGGTGCATTGGTTGGCAGGAAGGAGGGACGAAAGGGAGGGACGAAAAAGAAAAGTGGAGGCCGCTCTTTCGAACGATGATGGATGCTGCTGACACCTTTTCAAAACTGTAAGATTACTATTGGCTTCACATTTTCTCTCGAGTTCTTGGGTCGAAGGAAGATGGAGGGGGAAAACGCAGAAAAGGAAAGAGATGAAGGAGGCAAGGAGGAGGGGCAAGAAAATAACTCGAAAAATCGATGTGTTTGACAATAAAACCGAAGCTCTTTTCAAATTGCACGGGGTTGGGACTTGTCATTAGGAGTGAGGTTGTTGCACTCCAAGGGCTGCGGACCCCCTTCGGGGGGATTAAGGGCTCACAATTGAAAGAAACACAGAATTCCCTTCCAGAACATTCACGCGTCTTTTTGTTCTTTCTTTACAAAGCAACCCCTTGTTGTTGCTTCACTCTCCTCCCCCACCCTTAGCTTCCCTCTCCTTCCTCCTCCCCTCCTCCAATTTTTCCCACTCATCCTCAGACCCGACAAACGTCACACGGCCCTTCTCCAGCTCTAGCACACGCGTAGTCACTTTTGCCAGTGCCTCATCCTCATGATGACTCACATACAACATCGTCAACCACGACGACGCCGCCTGAGCAATACTCTCCAACAAAGCCAAGACCAACCTTCGATTTCCGCTATCTAAACCTTGGCAGGCTTCATCAAAGATGAGAAGGGGAGGAGCACCAATCAAGGCACGGGCGATGACGGCCAGTTTTTGTTGCCCTTGTGAGAGCTCCCCGAAGGGCTTGGAGTAGAGTGAGGAGATACCGAGGAGATGGCCCCATTCTTCCAGGAGGGGGAGGAGGTGGTGTGGTGGTGGGTGGTAAGGCTGCGGCTGCTGGTGCTGCTGGTGCTGCTGCTGGTGCTGGTGCTGCTGTTGCTGCTCTTGCTGCTGCTGCTGCTGCTGCTGCTGCTGCTGCTGCTGCTGCTGCATGGAGAAGGAGGAGTAGAAGGGGTCTAAGCCGGAGAGGACGACGGCGGAGGTGGGCCAATCGTGGCATGTGGCTGCTAGGTGAAGATGGAGCTCTGTCGAGACCATGCCTAGACGAGGCACGCCTACTGCTACTCGCCCTTCATGCTGCTGTTGCTCCTGCTCCTGCTGCTGCTGCTGCTGCTGCTGCTCTTGCTCTAGTTCAATAGCTACAGACCGTCGTCGTTCCTGGAGCTGCTCCTTCCATGCTTCGAGGATGAGTCTTGTTAAGGTTGATTTGCCTGCACCATTTAGTCCTTTTAAAGCCCAGAATTCTCCTTGTTTTACTTTCCATTGCACGTTATCTAGGAGAAGGTGCCCGTTTTTTTCGAGGCGGACGTTGTGGAACTCTAGGATGGTGGAGAGATTGTCCCGGGTTTTCTCGTTTTTGAGGGTAATGGCTCGGGGGACTTGCGGGCGGAAAAGCTTGGGGAGGCGGAAGGGAGGCGTGGAGGAGGGAGAGGAGGAGGAGGAGGAGGAGGAGGAGGGGCTGGAGTGGGTGAGGCGTTGCTTGGCTGGGCTGCGGTGTGTTTGCATGGGGCCTTCGAATTCTGTTTGGGGGGGAGGGGAGCGGGGGAAGAAGGGGAAGGATGGGTGAGTAGATGTTGGTGGTGACAGTCCTTCTTTGTTTAAGCCCGAAAATACGTATGACAGGCAATACTCTTTCCCTCCCTCCCTCCCTCCCACCCCCCCCACCTACCAATCTCCATTTCTTTCACCGCTACTAGCCTCGTTGTCTCCTCTGGAATTTCTTCCCCTCTGTGCGTGATTAAGACCATGCTTGTCCTTGGTATGGAACGGCGGCTCAAACCCAAGTCAACCAGCAGCCGAGGGAAGCCCAGGCAGAGCTGCGAAAGGACGTTTCGTAGACTTTTTCTGAGGAATGGGACGGAGGGAGAGGGGGAGGAGGGAAGGCTTATGAGTGATAAGCACCATGCTTGTCCTTGGAATTAATCGGCGGCTTAACCCCAGGTCGACCAGCACACGAGGAAAGCCGAGACAGAGCTGCGAAAGGACATTGCTCAGGCTCTTTCTGTGGAGGGAGGGAGGGAGGGAGGAAGGAAGGGAGGGATTGAGGAAAGACTGCCGCAAATTTACATTTAAAAGTAGCACGCGTCCCCTACATTTCGTACCTGGAAGGAGCGTCGAGCCCATCAAAAGGCTTGTCGAGCACCAGCACGCGGGGGGACTGACTGAGGGTGGCGGCGAGCAAGACCTTGCGGATCTCGCCCGTGGAGAGCATGTAAATCTTCTTATACCTGAGAAGAGGGAAGGAGGAAAGGAGGAGTATGATCAGAAATAATTCGATGTGATGAGGTGTGACACAATCAGATGACAAGGGGTCCCGTATATATGTAAATTCAAGTTACTAAGAAAAAAAGGGGACAAAAACATGAACGAATGGAGGAAAAGATAAAGTGATTCTTACCACAACGGATAAAGCCCCAGCTGTACAATCAGTCGCCGCGCCAACGGATCACTGGACCCTCCCAACACGTCCGCCACGACCCTATCCTTATGCTCAGCCAAAAATTGCCCATGCATACTAAACGACATAAACATAAACCGCTTTCGCTCCCCTTCCTTCCCCCCTTCCTCCCCCCCGCCCTGGCTTTGCAAGCCCTGTGCTTGTTCCTCCTCCTGCTCCTTCTCGATCCCCGCCATGCCAGGAGGAAGCACGTGTGCCTTTCCACTGAGTGCCTGCCAAAATAGAGACTTCCCCGCTCCATTCTCCCCAATCACGCACACCTGGTCCCCAAACCGCAATACGTAATCCTCCTTCTTCCCCCCCGCAAACGCCAACACTGCCTTCTTCCCCTCTTGCGCGTCAGAGACAATAATGCCTTTGGTGGCGTCCAGGCGGGCCAACACGGCGGGTGGCGTCGTCTTTTTCCCGGCGGCACCAGGTGGTTTTCGAGCATGAATCGCCCTCCATTTCGCGGCCTCGGCCTTGCTCGTCGTGAATCTCCTGCTGCCGCCAACATGGCCATTGCTGCAGACCGCCAAAGTCACGGCCGCTGCTCGCCGTGGGAATGCCCATGGCATTGGGCGCACGCGCGGCCCGTGCGCGTCGTGTCCTCCGCCCTGTCGGAGGGGAGAGGAGGCTAAAGGAGACCGCGGGATACGCTTTTGGGAGCGGCGGGGCAGAAAATTGGACGTAGCGCTTGGCAAGCCTTGTGTCTAGGCACCCGTGCGTGTCTCCTGTCGTCTTGGGTGGGTGTATGGGGTGTGTGAGCGTGGGAATTGAGAGGGCCTCGAGGCCGCTTGAGCGGTTGCTTTCTTCATCAGCGATTCCTTCCTCCTTCACGCCCTTGCTCGAATCACGCCCACCCACCACACGACACAGGCACAAAAAGCTCAGGCACACGGCCATGGTGTCCCGGGCGGGCTACCAGCGCGTGGGGTAAGTCCTTTCCTCCATCCCTCCCTCCCCTCCCTCCCCTCCATGCCTCATCATCATCCGTCTCCTCTGTTGTTCCTTCCTTCCTTGCCCCCAATGCTAAATCCCCGCACGTCCGCCCCTTCCCTCCCCTTGGCCACCACAGTGAGGCAAAAGAAGACCTGCCAGCAGTGCCGGAGGACGAGGAGGATGTCATGTCCATGGGGCCGGCGGCGGCCGCAGCGTCGACGACGGGCATTGGTAAGAGGAGGGGCTGGGGTTAGGACGGACGTGTGGTATGAGACACCGCGAATCAACCAACACCACCACCAACACTCACTCGTACACACTTGCTTTTATCCCTTTCACTTGCAACAGCCGCACAACGGGGAGGCGTCCTGAATGCCATCCTCGAGCACCGACCTTTCCTCTACGGGTACAGCTTGCTCCTCCTCGGGTTTGCCGCCCTCGCCTTGGTCTACGTCATTCAAGGCCAGCCTTCCTCCCGTTCGGCCTCCTCCTCTTCTATGCCATTTGATGAAAGGTACGTCTTGCTCCGGGCCGGTTCCGTTCTCCGTCCTCCCCAAGCAGCGTCGTCGATGACTTGCCTCAGGTGGCGGCCCATTGTCATTTTGTCTCGTCTCCCTCCCTCCGCTCCTCCTTGCAGCGCGTCCACCAGCTCCGTGACAGCAAGATTGATTACTGCCAACCATTAGCCTTTGTACTCATCCCTCCCACCATCACTTCCTCCCTTCCCTCCTTCCTTCCCCTCACAGTAGCGCCTCGGTCGCCACCGCTGGGCAAGACGGCTTGCGTCCCACACCCACTTTACGCCTGGAGGGGTACGACTTTATCATCGTGGGCGGCGGGCCCGCGGGAAGCGTGCTCGCGAACAAACTGAGCGAGGATCCTGACATTACTGTGCTTCTGTTGGAGGCGGGTGGGGAGAGTCAGCATTGCTTGGGCGGGAAGGAGTACACGGCCTCGCCTCTTACTATGTTTGACATTCCCTTGTTGTGGTCTACGGTGGCGCATCAAGCTGCCTATCACTGGAATGTGGAAGGCGCCATGATCGCCAAGACTCTTGGAGGGTGCGGCGCGCACAACGCGATGCTGTACGTGCGCGCGCTCCCCAAGGATTTCGAGGCGTGGAACCTGACTGAGACTGGGTGGACGTGGGAGAAGGCTTTAGAACTATATAAGGAATTAGAGGACTTCGATGGCCCCCCTTCGTCGTATCATGGCCAGGGGGGGCCGATTCGAACGGCGCCGCCTTTGTATGTTGATCAGGTGGCGCCTTATTTCTTGGAGGCTTGTCGGGTTATGGGCTTGCCGATCACGGACGATTTCAACGCACCGAACCAGAGGCTCGGTGCTGCGTATTACCACTTTTGTATCAAGAACGGCGTGCGCATGAGTGCGGCGCGTGCGTTTTTGGCCCCTATCATGGATACGCGCGCGAACCTCGACGTGGTCTTGCGGGCGGAAGTAGAGAAAGTGTTGTTTAAAGGGAGCAAAGGCGGAATTTATACTGCGACGGGCGTGGCGTTCACCACCCCCGAAGGCGATACCCGCGAAGCTCGCTTGATTAACCCGGGCCTAGGCAAAGGGAAAGGGAATGTAATTTTGACAGCGGGCGCGATCCAAACGCCTAAGATTTTGATGAATTCTGGGGTGGGTCCCAAGAAGAAGCTGAGCGCAGCTGCGATTCCTGTGCTTTTGGACGTGCCGGGAGTGGGGGAGAATTTGCAGGATCACCCTTCGGTGCCCATGACATTTACGCTGACGACGCCGTTAGCTGGGAGGGTGGGGAGCGCGATGGGCTCGTTTGAAGAGTTGACGCAGTATAGGGATTGGGTCGTGGATGGGGGGGAGGTCCTCAAGACGACGACGGCGCGCAGCAGTAGTAGCAGTTTGGCGAACAAGGCGGGGTTAGGATTAGGAGGAGGAGGGGGGGCGGGATTGTTCTTCCCGGGGGAACAGCCGGGGAGCCAGCAGAAGGATTATGCGGTGTTTGCGAGCAGTGGGTTTACGGCGGGGGCGTTTTTGAAGTCGGACAAGGGGAGTAAGAACGTGAAGTTGCAAGAGGATTACCCTGACATTCAACTGACTGTCTTTCCTCGAGTGTCGGAGCCTCATCTAGTTGCGGTACAGCAGCAGCAGCAAGAAGACGCAGACGCAGCCGTCGCCGGAGGGAACACCTCTTCGGCCGCTGCGGCCGCTGCTGCCTCTTCTCCCTCCGCTTCCTCCCAAAAGGGGACTATGCTTATTACTATTGCCCTGCTTGACCCTGAAGCTCGGTATGCAGTCGAATTGAGCGAGACGGACCCTTTGCACGGCGCGGTGCGTTTGCGCGAAGTGAATGTGTTGAGGTCAGAGGGCGAAGGGTTTTTGTCTGATCTGGATATTTCGAAGTTGATTTGGGGGATTAGAAATGTGCGTGTGATTGCGCGCACGAGTCCTATGACTGAAGCGATTCAAGAAGAGAGTCTGCCGGGGCCAGACTTGCTAGATGAGGGTATGTTGAGGGAGTGGGTGCGAGAGAACAAGTATGTGAACTCGCATTGGTGTGGTAGTTGTAAGATGACGAGGGAGGATGATCCGACGGGGGTGGTCGATCCGCGGTTAAGGGTGATGGGGCTGGAGGGAGTGAGGGTGTGTGATGCTAGTGTGTTTCCGACGATCCCGAGCGGGAATACGCATAGTACCGTGTTGATGGTTGCGACGAGGGGGGCCGGGTTTATTTTGGAGGAGTTTTATGGGGGGGAGAGGTGAAGCGGGGGAGGGAGGGAGGGAGGGATTGAGTGAGTGGGAGAGAGAGGGATGAAAAACAAAGAAACGACATTTTTGTATAGAGGATGAAATAGAGACAAGGACAACACTAGATGGTTGAGAATAATGGACGAGGTGTTGCATTTTTATTCATCTTTTTTTTTGGGGCCCTTTTTTGCTTCACTTCGTTTGTTTTGTACACACACATAAAACACCTTCTGTTTCTCCTCTCTACCTCTCTTCACTCAAATTATACCCTGAGAAAAGAAGCATTGCCTCTACCCAAGCAACCCTCTTCTCCCTCCCATCCTCTCTTGCGCCTTCCTCCATTTAGTCATTCAGCACATCCTCTTCTCCCTCCCATCCTCTCCTGCGCCTTCCTCCATTTAGTCATTCAGCACATCCTCTCTTGTGCCTTCTTCCACTCAGTCATTCAGCACAGCCTTTGCCTTTCTACTTCCTCTGCCTCCTCCATCCATACACCCACCCACCCCCTCCTTCACTCGCAGCACGCCCCTCCCTTCCCCCGCGCAGCCATCCCCCCACCCCCCACCAAATCAAACGTAGTCGAAAAACAAAACTCTCCCACCACATACCCGACGCCCAACGCCAAAAAGACCCCAGGATTATATGTCATGGCTGCCAGCATCAAGAGCAAAGCATACAGGTACAACAGACCCGAGAAAACAGCATGCACCAACCTCCTACTCAAAGGCACGCTCTTCGCCGCCGTGCCACGAAAGCGAGCCCGGCCAGCACCTGCCCTGCCCCCGCCCATCAAGAGAGACTCCCCAAGCTCTACATTAGCAGAAGTGGTGGTGGTAGTGTTGATGCTCAGTCCTCCCCCTACTCCGCCTCCGCCTCCTTCACGACCGGCACCACTACCCGCCGTCGCTTGGGCCAGGACCTTCTTCACGTAAGCCACCTCGATCTTGACGAGCCAGCGGTGCACCACCACGGCGGCGGCCAAGGCAAGGAGGGTCGCAGCGTATTCCCCCTTGGTTTTGACGTCCCACCAGCCCCAAACGACTTGCAATTTGTAGGTCGAGAAGGAGGCAAAGGTCATGCTCATCGAGCCCATCATGTCCATCCCGCCGCCGCCGTCCATCTTGACTCTTTGGGCCTGTGTGTGCGCGTGCTTGCTGCGGTGTGGTGTGGTGAGGGGGGATGGCGTGAGTGTGGCGCATGTAGCTAGGCAGAAGGGAAGACCAAGCAAGGCGTGTGCTTCCGGGCAAGCTCAAGGCAGAGGCAGATTTAAATGTGCCCGCCTTCCCCTGTACAAGCAAAAGCGAGTAGAGGACGTGGAGATCATGGCAAGGAAGGGTATGGTGCCCTGGTTGCGCCTGTGCGTCCAAAGGTTTGAGCTAGAGAGCAAGAAGGGGCACGAGCCTGGGGCATCGGAGTAAGGGGACATCCGCTCTCAACGGCACGGCCCATCTAAGCATTCGTCGTACGTTTTCCTTTTGGTTTCTTCCTTCTTTTGTGTTTATCGCGCCTCTACTTAAGTCTCATCATAGAGTAGAGCATGCTTTTCGGTTGGTGCATTTTGTACATTTGTTGTTGTTCGGAGAAGAAAGGAGGGAGGAGGGAGGAGGGAGGGGTGGGGAGGTCGGCCTTGAGAAGGAGAGACTCTCCACACATGCTTTCCACTCTCATTTCCTCCCCTTTGAACCCCTTCATCGTGCTTTGTATCTTGTTTCACTCCAAAATCTGGACTAGGTGTATTGATCGGGCAAAATGGTGGAGTTGGCCAAGCCCGAGCGCATGAAGAGGGTGCCGGTCAAGGGCATGTGGTCCCAGACCAGCCGGAGGGTGATGTTCTTGTTGCTGATGATGAGTCAGGAGGTAAGGGAGGAAGGGAAGAAGGGAAGAAGGGGAGGATGAGAAAGAAGTATGGTACATAAAGAAACTCGCCCTAATCAGTCAGAAGCCCTCTTTCCCTCCCTCTTCCTTCCCCTTCCTCTTCGCTTACCGTAGCTCCACTACTGGGTCTCGCGAAGGATAATCCAAAAACTCCGCTTTTAGGTCAAGGATGCGTCTTCTTTTCTCTCGATAATGCGACCTATACCACCCTCCCTCCCTCCCTCACTCCCTCCCATCCTTCACTTACCGCAGCTCCACCGCTGGGTCCCGCAGAGGGTAGTCGAGGAATTCTGCTTCTAGGTCCAGAATGGCGTCTTCTTTTCTCTCGATGATTCTATCCCACACTACCACTTGACTCAGCACCTGAAGCAGGGAGGGAGGGAGGGAGTGAGGGAGGGGGGAGGGTGAGGAATTCTGTTTCTAGGTCCAGAATGGCGTCTTTTTTCTTTCGATAATCCGGTCCCAGACCACCACTTGGCTTAGCACCTGATAGAGGGAAGGAGGGAGGGAGGGAGGGAGGAGGGAGGGAGCGTGGAAATTGAAATTTTGAAGGAGTGAAAATGAGGGAGGGAGGGAGGGAAGGGTACGTACGTTCATCTTGCTCTCGTACTCCACAACGAGGAAGACGAAGAGCTGCTTGATGTTCCAGTCGAAGGCCGGGGACAGATCTGTGCGAAAGCGAGCGTGGAAGGGAGCGAAAGATGTGCGTGAGCAGATGCGAAACGATAAAAACAACTCTCTTTCTCCCTCCCTCCCTCCCTTTCTCCCTCCCTCCCTCAAAAACGTACCAGCCTTGAGGTCAAAGTTGAAGAGAGCCTGGTCGTAGTGGTAGCCTGTCTGTCCGTTGTCTCGCACCCGCCGCCTGTTAAGACGAGGAGAAGTAAGAGAAGCAGAGGATGAGAGACTGATGACATACTTGAAAAGCATACACAAAAGTAGCCTTCACTTTCCTCTATTCTCCCCCTCCCTCCCTCCATCCCTTCTTTTCTGCAGACTTACAATTGGATGAGCTTGTTGATGTTGAGTTGCTTCACCGTCCCGTAATCTCCATGCCCGTACGTGCTGTCGGTGTGTATGTGTGTGTGGAAGTAAACGTGTGAGTGGGTGCTCAAGAGGAACCGTCTGTCCTCCTCTTCTGCCTCCCTTCCTCCTCTCCCTCGATGCGGGGAGCGTGCGAGCGATTAAGTAGTCATCGACAGAGCTTGCTCCCCTTTCCTCCCATCCCTCCCTCCCTCCCTCCCTCCCTCCGCGTACCTGAAAGCCGTAAGCAGCGATAAGCACAGCAAGACCGTGAAGCCAAAGAAGACCACCGCATTCAAACGCACCCAGAACGTGTGCATCTTTACTTTCCCTTGTGCTGGTAGCTGTTATGTGGGGACGCATGTGTGTAAGTGTGGGTTTGCAGCACTAGCATCGCGCATCAGCGTGCGGTGGGTAGAGATGATGCCTACGCTTGCCTGCTCCTATTCTCACAGGCATTCACACGTATGTTACCACGCACAGAAGACACCTGGACGCGTCCCGACATCCTTTCCTGTCCCCGACGACACACACAACCATCCCCTTGAGCCCAGCCCTCCTCTCCTCCGCTCCAGCTCTAGCTCGCCTCTATGGACGCACCTGCTGCTGCTGCTGCTGCTGCTAGTCCTGCTTCGGCCGCTACTCCGGCTGCCCCTGCTGCTGCGTGCGAGGTTCCTCTCCCTGCCTTGCTTGCCCCGCTCTGTGTGTACGTGTGAAGGAGAGGGAGGGATGAACGGGGGGCTTCTCCACATGGTTGCTTGTGGTTGATGATGATAGGACGCGGCGCTGGTTGCAAAGAGGCAACGTACGGCCGCCAAAATGTGCCCGGGGTCCAGGTAGCGTCTTTGGTCTTGAGCTAGGTGTTGAGCACGTCGCCCTGTGGTTGGGGTGGTGTGGTGGTGAGGGGTGAAGGCGTAACTTGTGGCATTCTAAGGCATGGCAGAGATGATGGTGGGACGATGCTCGCTTGCTGTTGCCTGCTGCTGGGGGCTATAAAAAGCAAGATGAAAAGGAGGCGCTCAGACACGGTCATCATGCATTCACAGCCCTTGAGGCGTAAAATAAGACAAATTACACTCGCACAGGTCCATCAGCAAGCCTCTTTCCCATGCCAACTTTCGATTTCCAGGTCGACCTGCTTGCTTCATTTGCCTTCCTCCTCCTCATGAGGATCAAAAGCAGCCTCGCCTCGCCTCTTGCCTCAAGTTGCCCTCCGGAGCTTCCCCACATATGCCCCTCCTGCACGCGACCACGCACATCGCAAGCAATGCGCAGCAGCAAGAGAAGAAGGAGCAGGACGAGGAGATAATGCTCATGCAAACTGGCAGCCATACGTTTTGCTTAGAGCCCTACGTAGCAGCGCTGGACTAGCACCAATAGGACTCTTGTCGCCCCATGCTCCTACTCACCCACTCCCACTCCCCACATTCACAACCAAAACAGGCTCGATGGCCACCAACGAGCCAACAGGACCCGGGCCGGGACGGAGACCAGCAAGCACCCAACCATCTTCATCCCCGCCCTCGTCCTCCGGTTTTCCAAAAGCACCAGCAGCAGAATGCCGCGGCAGCAGCAGCAGCAGCAGCAGCAGCAGCAGCAGCAAGAGGAGCAGCAGCACGGCCCGGCATGCCAGCATCATCACCATTTTTTCCTTCGTCTTCCCCCTCCTAGTTTCCTGGGCGCCTACTGTGCATTGTTTCACCGTACCAGGCCAACCCCCCTTGTGGAAACGACGGCAGGTGCTTCCTCCCTCCCTTCCTACTCCTCCTCCGAGTCCTGCATCGGTCCTCCAGCAACGGGGCTCGCGTCGTCCCGTCCCTTCCCCCCTCCGAATGACTTCCGAGCCTGACGATCATCATCATCACAAGCAAAAAAGCAGCAGGAAAAGCAAAGACAAGAGCAAGGACGAAGCGGCCGCCCACGCACTCCTGCAGCAATTTCAGCGTGCCAGTAGCTCTTCTTCCCCCTCTTCCTCCTCTCCCTTCTCCTCTTCCTCCACCACCAGTAGTCGGCTCAAGTCGGTTTTCAACAACCTCAAGGCCAAGCTTTCCTCCTCCTCCTCCTCCTTCTCCTCCTCCTCCTCTCCCTCTTCCTCTTCTTCCTCCTCTTCCTCCTCCTCCCCCTCTTCTCCTTCCCAAGACAAGCACGAAGATGGAGAGCAATTCTCCTCCTCCCACTCCTCCTCCTCCTCCTCCTCCTCCTCCTCCTCCCCCACCAAGAAAAAAACAGCCCACATCGTCCTCATGGCCGGCTTCGAGGCCTTCAACGTCCAACTCTACAAGCAAGCCGCCTCCACCCTTTCCTCCCTCCATCCCTCCCTCACTTTGACAGTATTCACTGATCGGGATATAGCAACTCGACCAGAGGTGGTATCAGCGGCATTAGCAGAGGCAGATGTTTTTTTCGGTTCATTAATTTTTGATTATGACCAGGTGAACTGGCTTAGGCCGAAGATCGATAAAATAAAGACAAGGCTTGTGTTTGAGAGTGCGTTAGAACTCATGTCCTTTACACAAATAGGGTCTTTCACTATGAAGGGAGGGACGGAGGGAGGGAAGCAAGGACCACCGCCTGTTGTCAAGGCGTTGCTTGAGAAATTTGGGAGTAAGAAGGAAGAGGACCGATTAAAAGGATACTTGTCTTTCCTCAAAATAGGACCTGCTATTTTGAAGCTTGTGCCGGGGAAAAAAGCTCAAGATGTACGGACGTGGTTGGAGGTGTATTCTTATTGGAATCAGGGGGGCGTGTCGAATGTGGTCTCTCTTTTTCTCCTTCTTGCGCAGCGGTTTTCGCTTTTGGGGGAGGGAGGGAGGGAGGGAGTGGTGGCGCCGTTGCAGGTGGTGGAGACGCCGGGGCAAGGGTTGATTCATCCGTTGACGAGTGAGATATTTTCGAGTCCACGCTTGTATTTAGAGTGGTACTTGCGTCGGGCTGCTTTGGGGGAGGAGGGGGATAAAATGGTATCTGCTTCTCTGCTGGAGACTGCGCCTAGGGTCGCGGTGCTTCTATATAGGAAGCATGTGATTACGAATCAATTGTATATCCCGCAGCTACTAAGAATATTTGAGAAGGAGGGTCTGTTGCCCATTCCTGTTTTTATCAATGGCGTGGAAGGTAAGAGCCCTCCCTCCCTCCCTCCCTTCCTCCCTCCCTGTATATTCCGCAGTTGTTGAGGATCTTTGAGAAGGAGGGTCTGTTGCCCATCCCTGTTTTTATCAATGGCGTGGAAGGTACGTCCTCGTCTATCCCTCCCTCCCTCCCTCCCTCCCTCCCTCCCTCTATTCTCTCTCTTCAGAAGCAGTAGAAGTAGACGCTATCGTAAACGCTTATCCCTCATTCCCTCCCTCCCTCCCTCCCTCCCTCCCCTACCACAGGCCACACCATCGTCCGTGACCTCCTCACCACCAAACACGAACAAACCCAGCGGAAGAAAGGCATCCGCCTCATCGATTCCCTCTCTAGCGAAGCAGTCGAAGTAGACGCAGTTGTAAACACAATCGGCTTCCCCCTCGTCGGAGGCCCCGCCGGAAGCATGGAGGGAGGGAGGAGGGTCGATGTCGCCACTCGCCTCTTAGCAGCAAAAAATATTCCTTTGCTCGTAGCCGCTCCGTTGTTGTTGCAAGAGATCAATAGTTGGAGAGAGAAGGGTGTGCTAGGGCTACAGAGCGCGGTTCTTTATTCCTTGCCTGAACTGGATGGAGCGGTGGACACCGTAGTGTTGGGAGGGTTGGTGGGGGATAAAATAGCATTAGTACCAGAGAGGGTCAGGAAGCTCGCACGAAGGATTAAAGGATGGCATGCCTTAAGGATAACCCCGAAGGAGGAGAAGAAGATTAGTATTTTGTGTTATGGGTTTCCGCCGAACGTGGGCGCGATCGGCACGGCTGCCTTGCTGAATGTTCCTAAGTCGCTGGAGAAGCTGTTGGTGGCGTTGCAAGAACAGGTACGCCCTCCCTCCCTCCCTCCCTCCTTCCCTCCCTCCTGAGATTGATGTCGCAGGAGGAGAGGAATATTTCGATTTCGTGTTTTTAGGGGCAAGTGGCGCGGCTGCTTTGCTGAATGTTGACCAACAATCTCACCCTCCCTTCCTCCCTCCCTCTCTCCCTCCCTCCCTCCATCCTTCCTCCAGGGCTACGACACTGGCCTCGACGCAAGCAAGCAAGACCGAGAGAGCGTCATCGCTATCCTAACAGCCGTCAATCAAGAAGCCGTGGTTGCGAACGGCCCCAAAAACGAAGGGGGGGGGAAATGCACTCACACCCTCCTTTCCTTCTCTCATTTCCTGAAATCAAAACAGGGGTACGACACTGGCCTGGACGCTAATAAAATAGACGGAGAAAGCGTGATAGCAATTTTAACAGCCATCAACCAAGAAGCCGTCGTTGCGGGCGGTCCCAAGAAGATGCACGCCATGGTCGACGCTAATACCTTCGGCGAGGAGGCAGGGAGGGCGGGCGGGGCCGAGGGAGGGGTGTTCTTAAAAGCGAGGGTAACGGCAGAGGGGGTGACGCCGGGGGCTTTAAGGGCGGCAGTAGGGGAGAGGACGACGAGGCGGATTGAGAAGATGTGGGGGGAGTTGGAGGGGTATATTGGGTTGTTTACTAGTCAGCAGGGTGAATTTGTCGTAGGAGGGGTGCAGTTAGGAAATGTCTGGATAGGGATCCAGCCTCTGTTGGGGATAGAGGGAGATCCGATGCGCTTGCTTTTTGAGAGGGACCTGACGCCTCACCCTCAGTATGTCGCGTTTTATGAGTGGATGAAAAATGAGTTTGGAGCGCAGGCAGTGATTCATTTTGGGATGCACGGAACGGTGGAGTGGCTGCCGGGGTCGCCCTTGGGGAATACTGCTACTACCTGGCCTGATATGTAAGTAAGCCCTCCCTCCCTCCCTCCCTCCCTCCCTCCCAGTCTACTAGGCGAGATTCCTAATCTGTACCTCTACGCCTGCAACAACCCCTCCGAGTCTATTCTGGCTAAACGCCGGGGCTACGGTACGTTATCTGCCCTCCCTCCCTCCCTCTCTCCCTTCCTCCCTCCCTCCATCCATCCATCCATCGCTCTTTCTCCTCCTTCTCACCCTCCCTCCCTCCCTCCCTCCCTCCCTCAGGCACAATCGTCAGTCACAACGTCCCTCCTTATTCTCGCGCTGGCCTCTATAAAGATTTAGCTCAGCTCCTTAAACCGACATCCCTCCCTCCCTCCCTCCCTCAGGCACCATCGTCAGTCACAACGTCCTCCCTATTCCCGCGCGGGCCTCTATAAAGATTTAGCCCAGCTGCGTGAGCTTTTGAGCGAATACAGAGAAAACAGCGAGAAATCCAAACACATTCCACCCCTCCTTCCTCTCCTTCCTCCCTCCCTCCCTTCTTTCCTAGGCACCATAGTCTGTCACAACGTCCCTCCCTATTCCCACGCGGGCCTCGATAAAGATTTAGCCCAGCTGCGTGAGATTTTGAGCGAATACAGAGAAGACAGTGAGAGTAATACTCACCCCCCTCCCTCCCTCCCTCCCTCCCTCAGGCACGATCGTCAGTCACAACGTCCCTCCCTACTCCCGCGCTGGCCTCTACAAAGATCTAGCCCAGCTGCGTGAAGTCTACAGAAGCTCACACCCCTCCCTACCTCTCCCTCCCTCCCTCCCTCAGGCACCATCGTCAGTCACAACGTCCCTCCCTACTCCCGCGCTGGCCTCTACAAAGATCTAGCCCAGCTGCGTGAGCTCCTAAGTGAGTATCGAGAAAACAGTGAGGGTAATGCCGGCCTCCGACCC
>Ga0209390_10005385_pt1 | contig 18170 bp, 19 predicted proteins | sample BON01_FD_187212 | JGI IMG/M metagenome (GOLD analysis project Ga0209390, IMG submission 187212) | Freshwater microbial communities from Lake Bonney liftoff mats and glacier meltwater in Antarctica - BON-01 (SPAdes) (version 2) | ecosystem: Environmental > Aquatic > Freshwater > Ice > Glacier...
CTTGCTCTTGAGGTGCGGGTTACTAAATGGGGTTGAAAAAAACAATCCGAGGGGTGTCAAAGAGTTTTCCAACTCGTTGATGATCAGGGTGAAAGGGTAGTTAGCTCAGCGGTAGAGCGGTAGTTTTACACACTATTGGTCGGGGGTTCGATCCCCTCACTGCCCAATCCTTTGCAAATCAACGGTTTGCGAAGTGATTTTTACGAAACGGGAACATAAGCGGGAACGCTCGCGCCAACGTCTGCCAACAACCGCAGACGCTCAAACGGGCGCAATGTAAAAAATTGCGCGTGGCAGAATGCATCATAGATTCGACCCACCTCACTGATTTTTACGACCCCCCCCCCTTGGGTCACCCTTGCTGTGATTGTTTTTTCGAATGGCATCGCTCGATCCGTCCCGATCAGGCCGTCGCCTTCATTGCCAGCTTCACCCGTTGAACCGTGCTGCCGCCCTTGCCAGTGATCTTCGCCGTGTTTCTCACGCTCTGCCCGACCTTCAACTGCCGGACAATGTCCGCATGGTTCTTCAAGAACTGCGATGCATCTACCGATCCAGCCGGACGGCCCAGCTTCACGCCATTCTTCTTCGCATGAGCGAGGCCCGACTTGATCCGCTCCCGCAAAGTCTCGACTTCCGCCCGGGCCATTTCCGAGAGGAGAGCCAGCATGATACCCGCTGCCGGATTCCGTTTGCCGGAAGGAAGTAGAGTCTCGACCCCTTGCGCGTGCCAGTAGAGGGAAACCCCGGATTCCTCCAACGTCTCAACGAACTTGTGCGCGATGCTATTTCGGCGGGCCAGCCGTGAGACTTCATGAACGAGAACCTTCTTGATCTTCCCTTCCGCTGCCAACGTCACCGCCCGATGCAGTCCGGCCCGCTCGTCTTCATCGGCCCTACCGGAAACCGTTTCCCTGCATACCTCGACCACGGTGTAACCTTTCAGCCGGGCGTATTCTTCCAACTCCGCTACCTGACGCGCCGTCTCCTGCCGCTGTGTGGATACGCGAACGAGGATTGCAACGGGAACCTGCTTGGATGGTGATGGTGTTTTCATTGTGGAGAATTGTTGCACTGTGTATTCAAACAATCAAGTGTTTTCTTGAATACATCACAAGCGGACGATTTACAACGTCATTATTGAGTGGGCGAACTGCCGAATTCCGACAACGTTTTTTTGAATACAGGTCAAGCGTGTCATCGTGACTATCAGCGAACGGGCCAATAGATTTTTTCCCCGGCCCCCTAAATCCATTTTACCTCACTAAATCAACGCATGTCGTTCCCCTAATACCAGGTCACTTAGATGAAGTGGTTCGATCAAACGCGATTTCCAAAGGATAACACAGTCGGCACGGTAGAGCGCGTTGATCAAGACCATAGGCAAACATATCTTGAGGCCGAAACAGGCATCTGTCCGCCCTCCGCTCGCCCGGACAACGCGACCGCATCTTTACTCGAACCAAGCAAGACGGCCAAAGTGCCGAAAGGCTGACTGTCCAAGGCAGTCAGCCTTTTTGCTCGCCATCATGGGCAAGCCTTGGCGCATTTCCGGTCATTGGCGTTAGTTGTCCGTCCGTCTCCCACACCTAGGACAAATGGACGGATGGACGATCAATCGTCCTCATCACCATCTTGAGAACGGCTGATTCCCTCTGCCGAAAGACGAAGAACCCCACTCATAAGGTCAGGCTCGATCAGTAGGGCGAACCGTCCTTTCTGGTAGTCGAGCGCACCGTAGGCCGCTGACCGTCCGCAGTCTGTCATTTCCATCAATTGCTTAGCTGCCACTGCCTGTGTCATTGATCGCTTACCGTAGTTGAAGAGTTTCAGAATATGCTCCTCTCGGATTTTTGTGACTGGCCCGGACTGTCCATCAAATGCTGTCCAGTCGAAGTCGTCGGCATGAGTGAAGAATCCGCCATCCGTCCGTCGCCATGCTGACCGTGGAGCCATCACCCCATCGTTGCACTTTGCCACTGTCAAGACCGTGTGTGGATCATCCTCCGCATCAGTAGCCGCTTGCAAAGTCATTACCGCCCGCGCCGAACTGGTAATCACATACGACCCTGCAAGCAGGTTTGCCATTGAGCGGCCCCTGTGTTTGTCACCCTCACGCGGTTTCCGCAGATGGTGAACGACCAGCAAGGCCGGATTCGTCCCTACTTCTCCCGCTAACTGCCGCAAGAATTTAAAAAGCTCGATGATATCCCGCTCCTGCGAATCGCTCACCATGCTGTTGAGAGGGTCGAACACGATCATATCAGGCCCAAAGGGGGTAGCCGCCGCTATCAGGTCTTGCCGGAAATCAGGATTATTCATCGCAATCATTCCATCAGGAGGAGCCGACACAAGAAGCCGTCCATCAAGTCCCGACGCATCGCCCAAGTTCTGAAAATCCTTCGACAAGCGAGGAAGTCCATTTTCCGATTGAACGACCATCGTTTTGAATCCGAAGTGAATCGGGAATCCCATCCAGCTTGATTCGCCCCGCGCCGCTGCCACCGCCAGCGAGAACACCGCCCGAGATTTTCCGACACCTCCCGGCCCTGCAAAGATCGTCATTGCTCCGCGTTGAATCAACGAGTCACCCACAAGGAAATGATTCGGCGGTGTGACATACTCCGCGATCTCCGATGGCCGGAGAAACTCGATCAGTGGTTTTCGTACTGTTTTTTCCTTTCGCTGCGCATCCGGGAAATCCGCCTCGATGCTGCGTTGAAAAGCCGGGACTGCCGCAGTATCGGCTATGCCTTCGCCCCCTGCCGTTTTCTGACTCTCCCCGCTCGCCAGTGGATCATAGAAGCCGCCACTCATGGAAGAACCTCCCGAAACTTGTCTTCCCGCTCGAAACAATCCGGCGCGATCTTGCAAACGTCAGCCAGGTCTTTTCCCACCGTGCCGTCCGCCTTCACGATCCCCGATAAATCGAACGCACGCACCCGCGCACCTGCACCGTGAAGTTGCCGCGCCCACTCCCGCGCCGCGATCAGTCCGGCATCGTCACAATGAGGATACAAGACAACATCCTTGCCAGCCAGTCGTTGCAATGCCTCGTCTGCGATTCTGTGATTTGCCGCGCCGAGCATTGCCAACGGCGCGACTGCATCAGACTTTCCCTCAAGGATAAGGAAGTTGAACACCGCGAGGAAATCCGCCGCGCCCTCCAGCCATACCACTTTAGGAAACTCTGCTGCCTCCTCGATCCCGATAGGCCATGACTTGCCAGCACCGATACAATGGGACTTTCGCACCGGAAGCCCCTTGTATGCGTCGAAGAAGTTTCCATCAAGCCGCCGAAACTCCATGAGCTGCCGCCGCTTGTCCCGGACCGCCCAGCATGTAGTTCCTGCAAACTCCGCGAATCCGAAAAAGCCGCCACTCTCCGCGAGCCGAAGTCCCTCGGTGCCGAATCCGCGAAGTTCCGCAAGTTGATTCAATTCCGCCACCGATCCCGGACGTAAATCCGGCATCCATCGCTTTTTACCGAAGGTCGGAATGTCCTCCCGCCGACTCCGATTAGGAAGGCCGAGAAAACTCCGCGCCCACGTCAAAGCCTCTGCCGCCGTGCATGACTTCGCCAATCGGATAAAGTCCACTGCATCGCCATGTTCACCACTCGCATGGTCCTTGTATCGCCACTTCCCGCCGTCCTCATAGACTGAGAACGACGGGTTTGTTTCTTCTCGGAATGGCGAGCAAACGCACCTCCCCGGCACTCCCGGAAGAGATAGAACCCGCCACACTTGGCGAATGTCCAGCCGCTCCGCGATTTCTCCAGTAGTCAGTTCACGACTCATCGTCTTCGCCCTCTTGCTTCCGTTGCTCATCGTCCCGAAGCGAATCTTGCTGCAGCTCCTCATTTTGTGCTGACCCTTCCGCAAGCCACCAACCATCAGACTTCAAATGCTCGGCCAACTTTGCGGCAGCTTTATCCGCCGCCGATGCCGACGTGTGCAAGCTTGCGATTTCCCCGCACGCGGTCGGTATTTCTCCCGTTTGTAACAACTCCTTGTTCATTTTAATTAGGCGTTGCAACGAATCCCCGGCGACTACCTTCCCGCGATGCCATAGCACAACCAGCCAGATGTTCGTTTTCATTTAGCCACCTCACCGACAAATCCATTGACCTGTCCTGCTGCCGCTTTATCCGCCGCCGATGCCGACGTGTGCAAGCTTGCGATTTCCCCGCACGCGGTCGGTATTTCTCCCGTTTGTAACGACTCCTTGTTCATTTTAATTAGGTGTTGCAACGAATCCCCGGCGACTACCTTCCCGCGATGCCATAGCACAACCAGCCAGATGTTCGTTTTCATTTAGCCACCTCACCGACAAATCCATTGACCTGTCCTGCTGCCGCTTTTGCGATGAATGCACAAAGTTTCGGCACGGACACGAATACCGTACCACGGAGGCATCCTCGACGCCTAACCCGAACAAGGAAACGTTCATCCGGGCCAACTTTTGCGTCCGTCTCGATGAGCCATGAACGGCTTGCGCCCGAGACGCTGCATCGCTCACCTGCTTTTGGGAGACGTCCAAATTCAGCTACGTTCCCAGCTGTTGCCACCTCGACCCTATGCCCGAGACGCTCCGGGACTGCCCCGGCGACTTTGGGGATTGCCCCCGTGAATTCTGATTTGTGATTTGTCATTTTTCTCTTTCCCCGGAACCTGCATTATCGCTGCATCATGCAACGAAACGTGCTCCGAGGTGAGAGAAGTGAACCACAGCAGTGATTGACGTTTTCGATTAATTAAACGCCAACCCCAAACCTCCTTCGGACTTGTTATCGTCTAGCTTCCCGAGCAGATCACTTTTTTTGTGAAGATAGAAACTCGACCAATTTTTTTGCCGAAATAGACAATACCGGAAAGTTTTCTGCGAGTTTCAAGACGATTCTTGCAACTCCAGCGGGTCCTATTCGATGTTGTGGACGCCCGCCACATTTCCGTCGGCACGGAGACCCGCGATAGATGTTCTTTTTTCCCCAGCGTCCAGCTGTTGCAATTGGCAAGAGCTGTTTTCTGGGAAGTCCGGTTAGATCTTTTAAGTCTGCTGCCGTTGGCCATCTTTCATGATCTTTCCAATCCTTTTTCCTCAACATTTCAAATACGGCCCGAAGGTCATTTGCGGTGGGTTTAGGTGGAGTCTTGTCGCGTTCTCCAGCCGCAATTTGCCTTGCTCTTAAATTGACAAGGTCTTCTCCGAGCGACGACGCTTCACGTTCTTCGCGCTCATCGCGCTCATATGCCCATCTCCAAACCTCACCCGGCCTAGCGGTTTGTTCCGGATGCGCTTGTTTCCATAGTCCAACGTCATCAGGAGACAGCCCGAATTCTTTTTCTGCCGCAGCATCATCTTGGCGAATCAACCACTCAACGTCCGACTTGATACTTCTAAGACCGTCTTCGTGAAACCCTCCCGCTTTCATAGAGTTCAAGATCAGGTAGTAAGTCTTTGTCGTATCGAAACTCCGCCTTTCGCCTTCCTCTAGCAAACTCTGGGGAAGCTTCTCACCACTTTTTGCCAGACGGACGATTTCGTCGATGAATGAAGTTTCACGACAGGGTTTTTTAGCGGCCCTGCGCACCGATCCGTCGACGACTTCAGGGGCCCTGCGCACCAATTCGACGGCTTCCTGCTCTTCCGCTTTTGCCTCCGCTTTCGCACGGTCTAATGCTGACTGTCTCTTTCGCGCCTGCTTTACCATGATTTTATCGGTTCGCGCCAATAGCGTTCATCCGGCACGTCCAGCCGGACAATCGTGTTGTCCATCCATCGCCGGGAGCCGATGGAAAGCGAGGGAAAACTTCCCCTCATAATGCCATCGCATCATCACGCCGTAAGAATTAGAGCCAAGGCGCACAGATGCCCGACACGCCTTCCGAATAGCACCGCCGCTACCACGATATTCCCGACGAGATAGAGCCGCGCCACGGGCAGCGAGTGAGCCGCTGCGATCCGTCCAGCGTCCATCCAGTCCTATAGGTGTGGGGGGACGGACGGAAATCCGTCCATGTAAAAAATCCCCCAGCGAAACAGGGCGAGCGGGTAGAAGTGAGAGAGGATAAATCTCTTTCATTTCTTCGCCTTCTTGCCTTCCGGCTTGTCACTCATCAGGGACGGAAAAGCCTTTGCCGCCCGGACCATCGCATCCTTACCACTCCGAGTGTAATGCCGGGAAATTTCGACGCTGTCATGCCCGACCCATTCCATGACGACACTCTCCGGGATTCCGGCTTCTTTGAGAAACGAAACTGCCGAATGCCGTAGCGAGTGGAACGAAATTCCCGACGCGGAATTGCCGATCCCTGAACCCTTGCCATGCGTCCTCCTGTGTGCCTGCTTCGCCCTTAGTCCCGCCTGTGCCAGTAAATCCACGAATTGAGCTGATAATCCGCCCGCGCGCCCCGTGCGCTCGATCACCCCATAAGCCCGAGGATGAATCGGCATCTCCGGGTTATCAGACACCGCAAGGGATTCGATATGCGCCAGTAGCGGCCCTGCCAGTGGGAGGATAATCCGCTTTCCGGTCTTCCGCTGCACAAGTCGCATTTCCTCGGCTTGCAAATCCAGATTCGCCCAAGTCAACCCCGCAATGTCTGCAAGCCGCTGTCCTGTAAAGAGTCCGAACTTGATAAGACTCTGCCACTCCTCATCCGCCACTGCCAGTACCGCTTTGATCTCAGAAATCGTGAGCGGCCGTCGACTCCTGGCTTCGACTCCACGCATGGACACAGGCTTAACCTTTTCTGTGGGATCATCAGCTATAACGCTGTCCAACCGAGCCGCTCGAAAAACCATCCGCATCCACTTGAGGCCATGATTTACGGACTTGGGTGCCAACCGCTTCGCCTCATGATTGCGAAAATCTACAATGTCCTGCGTCCCGATCTCTGCCATGTCTTCATCGGCTCGCTTTCCAAAGAATTCCGATGCCTTTTTCCACATACTGCGATAGAACGCGACCGTAGCGGGTGCCGTCTCCGGTTCCTTACTGGCAAGCCATGATTCAACAAACTTCCGAAAGGATTGAACAGGCAAGCCCTCGCCAGTGATCGAAGCATGAAGTCCCGCGATGACTCGGCGCGTTTGTGCCGCCGTCCGCTTCTTACGTGCCGCCTCCTCGAAAGCTCCGGCAATGTCCTCTGCCTTCTTCCGGTTGCGCTCCTTCGCCGGAATCTTCGTCGTCCTCTTCAACCTCCGCCCGTGCATGTCAGTAAAGCAGGCAATCCAGCAGGACGAGTCAGGTCTTTTAATTACGCACGACATAAGGCAAATCTCCAATTTTAAGAACAATCCGATGCATCGGACAAACACCCCGGTTTAGAGGATGGCGATCTAAGCACTTCGCCCGTCCATTGACGGGAACGAAAACGGGAACATACGATTACAAACGAGTAAAAACGTCAATAACATTTATGTTTATAATCAGCATCTTACGTCATTGGCGTTGCTTGAAATACATCCATTTCTTAATCGGGGGTTCGATCCCCTCACTGCCCACCATCCTCAACTTCTCGTGATATGCAGCCCGAGCTGAGAGATGGAGAAATCCACGAATCGGGCTGATGAATTGGGCGGATGGTCGCTGAGTTCGCGTTCGATCCTGGCGGCCGCATCTTCGTCTTTAGCGAGGATCAACAGGTATCCTCCCCCACCGGCGCCGAGGAGCTTTGCTGCCGTGGTATAATCCGAGATTCGGTGCAGAATATTTTCCACGGCGGGGGGATTGGTGTCTCGGTCAAGTCGGCAGTTGAGGTCCCAACTGCGCGAGATGCATTTTCCAAGCAAATCAAGATCATTGCGCAGCAGCGCTTCAAACGTGGAGGTTGCGTTGTGGCCTATCGCTTCCAGCGTATCGAGGTGGCGCTTGGAATTCAGGAACATTCCCCGCACGATCTCGCGGAGGATTCCCGCAGCCATGCGAGTGATCCCTGTATAATATAGGCGGGCAACGCGCAGAGAATCGCTTCGCTCGAAGAGATGCTCTGGCACCCAGCGCAGTGAGATTTGCTGATCCAGCCCGGGTTGGGATTCCGCACATTTGATGCCGCGGTAAATCCCGCCTACCTGGTCCTGCCATCCGCCTCCCGTGGTGATCATTTGTTCCATGGCAAGCGTGAGTCGAACGAGCGTGGCTTGGTCCCATCCGAGGCCACAGGCATTTGAAAGCGTCCCGAGCAGAGTGGCCGCAAGAATGCTGCTGGTTCCCAAGCCTGATCCTTTGGGCGCCGCAGCAAGAAGCGAAATCTCAATGCCTCCTCCAAAGTCCAGGAGCTGATCGCGGAGCGTGCCGTGTCGCGTCCCGCACTGGAAGTCCGGGTGAAATCCTGCCAAGCACATCGCCGCCCGGGCGAGAGCAAACCCGCTGCCTGGCCGCGCGTACTCAGCCAAGTCTTCATACGTTTCAATGATCGATTCCACGCCGAGATCAATCGATCGCAGGACGATCCGTGGCTCCTCGCAGACACGATAAAAAACCTGAATGGGAGGCTGTCCGTTGATATCGACTGCCATATTCACCACGGCCCCGCCCTTTTTAAAACAATATGGAGGAGTGTCGGTCCACCCCCCGGCAAGGTCCAGTCGCACCGGGCTACGCCCCCAAACGATCTGGTCCGGCAGCGTCGTCCGATGGGGAACTTGCAGCATGGAGTGGATCCGCCCAATGATCGCCTCGCGCAGGGTCGCGAAAGCTCGCGCTTCTGCAATTGGAGCGCGACCTGGATCGAGTCGCCGAGCTGCCCGGGCCTCCAGTTGGAGGGCATTCGCGGCGAGGACCGGGTCGTGCGACTGGGTCTCTGCGTTGTATTCTGGAATCGTCTCGAAATACGGCTCAACGGAGGTCAGATCCAGACGGAAGAACGGATTGCTACGGCTGTTGGCGTGCATCTTGGGCAAGACCCGCCTCAGCATCTCCCGGCGCTGTGCATAAATCCGGTCAATATTTGCCTGCTCGCAAACCTCCATTGCCGAAAGCCGCCGCGCAGTGCGGTATTGGTCGGCAAATTCCGGGCGCTTCGAAGGTGTCTCCCCATGCAACCAAGTGATGAAAGCAGAGGTCAGGTTCTCTCGTCGGAGAACTGGAAAAATCGCGCTCAGCTGGATGTCATGGGTTGCACTTAGACCGCAAGATTCGAGCGTCAGTCCACGCGCTTTGAACCACGAAGCGACGGGAGCATCCATCCATCGCGTAGCAGCATCCCCCAGTGCACCTTTAAACGAATCATCAAATCCATATACCCGCACGCAGTAATCCGATTCGCCTATAGGCGTCATGTCGAGGCAGACGCCCGCGCGCAGATCCAACTCAAGCCCGAGATCCGGGACTCCCGTGATGATTTGGCGGCAGGCCAATACTTGGGATGGGGCGAGGGCGGAATTTTCAACCCACAAATTCGCATTTTCCGAACTCCGCGTGCGGAAAACAAAGTCGGAATTCAATACATAAATGTCCGGATGGGGCTTTGAGTCAATTGGCCCGGTAATCGACTGATCGAGCTGACAATTCTGTAATGCGGAGATCGATTCGATCATCTGTCGGCTGGTTCCTAAATGATAAAACTCTGCCCGGGGTAATGGAATCGCAACGGCTTTCAGCGATGAAACTATCGGGTCGGGAGCGTCAGGTTGTGATCCAAGGCCCGGCCCGAAATCCGAATATAATTCGTACATTGCTGGATACTGGTTTTTGAAAACCTGATTTTCGCAATCCCAACCACATTTATCCAGCAGCGCTGTGATTGCCTTGGAGCCAAGCAACCATGCTCCGGTATCCACCATCGCGAGGTGATCTGCCGCGTGTGTGCGGATGACTTCGGCGCTGGGTTTCTGTTTGAAAAACCCGAGGGATTGGTCGCCCGTGCGGGGCGTGAAAAAGACACCAAAATGCGATGCCATTTCCGGGCTGACCCACATCCCAAGCCCGATCACGTCCGCATCGGGAAACGGAGGAAGTATTTCATCAAACCTCAGCACGACGTCGCCGCTGCAAACCATCAGCGGAAATCCGGTCCCCGCCTTATCCAGAACCCGGTGAAATCCGGGGAGCATGAAATCCAACAACGTATCGTCGATCGATTGACCCAGCGTCCAACGCAGCGCAGGCATCGGAATAAAAATTTTGCCCACAGCAGCATATGCAGGCAGCCGCCGGCTCTGGCCACCAGCGAGGATTACCAGCTTCTGGCCGGATGCGATCCACGATTCAAAAGCACCGGGTTTTCCATCTGCGACCCAGGCATTATGCAGGATCTGCACAATCCCACCGCCGGAGCCGAGCTTGGTCCCCGCGGGGTCACAGGCTGCAAACCAATCCGCTTCGGGCCGGTTGCTAACGCGGTAAAATGCATTGCTCATTGCCGGCGGCAGAGACAGTAGGTGTCGAATACTCATGACTTTCGCTTGTTGTAGCGATCCCGCTCTAAACGGACAACGGTTTTTGACTTCCTCCTGCGTGGCTGGATTTGCAAATCCAAAACATTCGCGCTCGCCCATTGGCCGTTTTCCTGTAGACAGATGATCCATGCTGACAAAGGTTTTTTCCGCAGCGTTGCGGGGGGTGGATGCGCTCGAAGTCGAGATCGAGGTGAATGGCGGGCCGGGGGACCCGCAAATTATTGTCGTCGGGCTGCCGGATGCTTCCGTTCGCGAGAGCCGTGACCGGGTCATCACAGCCATCGGGAATAGCGGCTTCCGCTGGCCGCGGTCTCGCATGACGGTCAACCTCGCCCCTGCGAATGTAAAAAAGGAAGGTCCAAGTTTTGATCTTCCGATTGCTCTCGGGATGCTGGCTGTAGAAGACGGTGTCGACATCCCCCGGTTAGCGCGATGCATGGTGGCAGGCGAACTGGGACTCACCGGCGAAGTGCGGGCAATCAAGGGCGTGCTTCCTATCGCGCTCGAAGCCCGTCGGAGGCGGAAAAAGGCGCTCATCGTTCCCTTTGCTAATGCGGCTGAAGCTGCCGTGGTGGAAGGCGTGCAGGTCTTTGGAGTTCGCTCGTTGCGCGAAGCCTACGAACTCATTTGCGACCGCAGCTCAGCAACCCCTGTGCTCCCTATGCTCGACGATGCCAAAGCGCGCCTTGCCGAAATCTCAGAGGTAGATTTTTCCGAGGTCAAAGGGCAAAACCAAGTCAAGCGAGCCATCGAGGTCGCCGTGGCCGGAAACCACAATCTCCTGCTCATTGGCCCACCCGGATCCGGGAAGTCAATGCTTTCGAAGCGTATTGCGACCATCATGCCGCCGATGTCGCTGGAGGAAGCAATCGAGACGACGAAGATTCACAGCATTTGCGGACTGCTCAGCGAAGATCGAAATTTTGTATTCAGCCGGCCGTTCCGCTCCCCGCATCACACGATTTCAGATGTCGGGTTGCTCGGGGGATCGAGCAACCCGACGCCGGGAGAGGTAAGCCTCGCGCACAACGGCGTGTTGTTTCTCGATGAACTGCCAGAGTTCAAGCGCTCAACGCTGGAAGTCATGCGACAACCGTTGGAAGATGCTCATGTCGTCGTGACTCGTGCCGCAGGAACGATGAAGTTCCCTGCCGATTTCATGCTCGTCGCCGCCATGAATCCCTGTCCATGCGGCTACTTCGGCGACCCCAAACGCGAGTGTCGATGCTCTCCGACTCAAGTCGAGCGTTACCGTCAGCGCATATCCGGGCCCTTGTTGGACCGCATCGACATCCATGTGGATGCCCCTGCCGTAGCGTATGCAGAGCTTTCCAGTGATGTGCCAGCGGAGTCATCAGCGGGCATCCGTGAGCGGGTGGAGGCTGCGCGGGCCGTGCAGACGGCGCGTTACGCGGGGAGTCGCGCCCGAAGCAATGCCAGGATGTCGCACGCTGCTCTCAAAGCCAACTGTCGGCTGGATCCGCAAAGCCAGGAAATGCTCCGCCTCGCGATGGCGGACTTGGAACTTAGTGCTCGCGCCTATGATAGAATCCTCAAAGTATCGCGCACGATCGCCGACCTTGCGGGATCGGAAACCATAAAAGCGAAGCATCTCGCCGAGGCGATCCAATACCGCACGCTGGATCGGAATCTGTGGCGGTAGAAGCCTCGCCGTTTTTTATGTTCATGGTAAAAAAGTTCTTTCGAGACAGACTTCAAATCACTCCATTCCCCAGCTAATTGGCAAAGATCAGCAAAGTTCATAGGCTCAATCCTTGAATCGAGGCAGCACCTTAACCTAAATTTCTTACGGAGTGGACTGATTTGATAAAATCGGCCAAAAAACAAGGCATTTTGACCCCTAAAAGGTTCTTCACTGTTTTCGGTGGGTGATCATGTTCAGTTAAGACCCGGAGGGTCCATTAGGAAATTAGCCGGTGGTGCCAATCCTGAGCTTTCGACACAACTTTTTGGGTATAATAGTGAAGGACGATTAACGCAAAGGGAGGAGGAAACAACAGGGCGGTTTGAGAACTCGCTGCCCGACTCGCTTGTGGGAGGACAACGAGCACGCCGGACTGAGCGGGATTTTGCGCTGTTTGCCGCCGGGTTGACTTCCGACGAGGTGAACCCGTTTTTTTTCTACCATGAAGAGCATGAAGGACATGAAGGGGGAGAAGGCTGAGTAAGATTTTTTCTGAATCTTCATGATCTTCATGGGTTTAATTCTTTTCTCCTCGGTCCAAGGTGTCCGCGTCCGCGCGGATAGCCGAAGAATACGCGCCCCGTCACGGCCAGTAGGCGGCAACTACCGAAACTCGTGGTGGGGCATATTCTCTGCCAATGCAAACCGGCGACGGCTTCGGCACAGATGAGATGCGGTTGAATCATTATAAAATGCAGGATAAGAGTTGATCTGTAGAAAACTCAGGGTGCAAACCCCCGGAATTCGATAAAGTAAGCGTTTCGCCTTGGCAGGGGCGGAGGAAAATCCCAACCCCGCCATCGACCCATCTCTGCCTGCATTACCATCTGGTTTTTGGAACCAAGGATCATGCACCGGTCATTGCATCTGCGCGGCGTGGCGATTTGCATGCTTTCATGGGTGGCATTGTGCGCACCCTTGGTGGCGTGCCGGAGGCCGTGGGTGGTGTTTCCGACCATGTTCATTTGATGGTGGGACCACGAGACACGCATTCCCTCTCCGACGGGATGCGCGAATTGAAGTCCGTCTCCTCACGATGGGTCCATGAGACCCCGGGCTTCAGTCGTTTGCGTGGCAGGAAGGTTACGGAGCATTCCCTGCGAGTCAGTCGCAGAGGGTTACTGTCCGGCGTTACAGTGGCGAACCAGGAGGAGCACCATCGTACGCGCACGTTTCGCGAGGAATATCTCGAACTCCTCCAGCGACACGGAGTGGAGTTTGATAGCCAGTAGGTGTTTTGATCCGTCGCCCCTGCCGGAGTTGATGTCATTATCGGTCGATATTCCGGTGATTGGCACCCTGAGCTAATTTCCGCAAGCCCTCCGGGCTGAAGGAGTCGCAACCCCACTGGAAATAGCGAACCCCCCCCTAACTTGACGTAAGTCATTAATAATTGGAGAGAGGATCTATGATATAGTGCCTAATTCGTAAGCTCCACCCTTGTTCAGCTTGTCGAGTCCTACCGCAACGCCGAGGGGCTGCCGCGCCAGCGCATCGTCGGTTCCATCGGTGACGCCGCAATCCCCGATGTCGATAAAACTCGCATAGCCCGCGCCGCCTCCTGAGCACGCACAGCTTGGTCTCCACCTGGCTGCCGCTCTCCGACGGGCGAACCGTCCATATCCGCCAAGCCAGCGTGCCAGACTCCGAGCAGGCACAAGCTTACAAAATCCTCGACGTCGACTGGAAAAAAGCATTGCCCACCGTGAAATCAATTTTTAATCCCTACCCGATTTGTAGTGCCTTTGCGGCGCCCCCCAGGTTTCATGCGGGATCCAAGCCTTCCGTAAGAAACTTGGGTTAAGGACTGGGAGTGAGGGATTGCATTTGTGGCGTATCGGCTTGGCGTGTCTTGCGTCATTTGCACGAATTTCCACTTGCTTCCGGCGGGGCTCCTGCCCGCGAAGCGGAATATCCCGTTGCTTCGCATTGCCTCTTGCAGGGTTTGTTTTGACCGCACCGCCAGCCCATGCGTCGTCGCCACCGCCGCTTTACGGGCGACGCCGGAGCCGCGCCCGCCTGGCCACGATCAACATTAAAAAGACCCAGCCAGCCACGCCCCATGCCCAAGGCTCCGGCACCGCTGTCACCGTCGTCCAGGCCAGCCCAAACGACTCCGGTCCCGCCCCATCCGTGAAATCATACCGCAGCCCGGAATGGGTCACCCGCAATCCGTAGAGCCCCGCGTCCAGATCGACCAGACGCAGAAATTCCGTCGTTCCGTATCCGCTCTCCGAACTCGCCACCAGCATCGAAAACGCACCCGCGCTCACCCGCCAGATACTCAAGTTGAGATCCGCAAAGCTCCCGTATCCCGGCGATTCCGTCACCGTGTCAAATGTCGTCTGGACAAACCAATTCAGCGCCACGGTCAGCCCCGTCCCTGCGTTGAAAGCCAGATCGAAAAAATAATCGTTCGCGCTGCCGGTCGCGACCTGACCGAGATCCCACCCGACCGCCGTAATCGTCCCTCCATTCACGCCCGACACATCCGTCGTGCCACCCACGTAAATTCCCGCGGACGCGTTCAAATCGAGTGCCCCGGCTCCCGTCGCAAAATCCAACGCCTGACCTGTGACGATCACGCCACTCACGACTGCCTGAGCATTGTCCCAACCCAGCGTCTTCCGTGCTCCCGCTTGGATCACCGAGCTCAACACGCGGGAATCCCTCCCGGCGTCCTGCTCGACAAAAAACAACCCGCTATTAGCTACCTCCTTCAGCAGCGCGATTCCTCCCGCCACCACTGGTGACGAGAAGCTTGTCCCCGATTGATTGAAGGTGTAATACAAATCCGTCGCCGGATTGCCTTCGCCTACGATATCCGCCAGCGACCCCGACTTTCCGCCGTAAAACGCCAGCGCGAAATCCTCGCCTGGTGCAGCGATATCGACCACTGCTCGCACTCCGGTCAATGTCGTATTCGACACCGGATCGAAATAGTCCCCGGCCTTCGAGGACGTAAATGCCGTTGGCCTCAAAAATGGATTCGCATCGCCGCTCCCGCCCAGCGCGCCGACGACGATCCCGTTGAATCCCACGCCTGGCGTTGCGGTCGGCCCGCCATTTCCGGCTGACCGAACGAACGTCACCGACGGATTCACGGCTGCCAACGCGTCGAGCGTGCGGTTCTCAAACGCCCTTCCCGCCGGATCTCCGAAACCCCAACTACTGTTGATCACGTCCGCTTTGCCGCCGACTGTTCCCTCGAAGAATGCTCGATACGGCACGAGGAACGAGTGGTTGGAAATCTCGAAACTCCCGATACCCGCCTCCGTCCGATCAAATCGCGTTGCAATCGCCCCCGACCACAGCGTCGCGTAAGGCGCCATCCCTGCTCCAAGCAGCGAGAGATTGCCGTTTGCAAGCAAACCCGTGCCTGCCAACACATGAGCGACCGCTGTCGCGTGAAAATCGATGTCACCCAGATCCGGTGCTGTCACCGCGTTGCGCGCGGCATTTAGATTCAATGCCGGCGACACCGGCAGCAGGAGGCCCGTCCGATCAAACACCTCGTGCCCGCCCCAGACATGACCCGCCTCGACGTTAGCAATAACCACGCCCGCTCCGAAGTAACCTGCAGAATAAAATGTCCCCGCCCCGACGACCAGGTTGACTGCCTCCACCGAATCAAACGTCCCGTCGTAGGGCCCGGCGAGGACGTCCAACCGTGCCTCCACGGCCACTACCACGCCCACTGACATCAGCGTGATCGCACCTGCCACTAGGATGGTTTTTAATACAAACCCGGGGGACGAATTTTTAACCACAATCCTCCTACTTACAGCATATTTTCCAGCATTGCGACCTTTTTGCGACAAGATGGGGTCGATAAGAAATGGCTTTCAAAGTTCGCCAAGTGGAAAGGCGGAGACTCAGGTGCCCATTCCGGAAAAAATAAGCAGAAATGGCAGTCCTTTGCCGTCCGACAATTTCCCTCGCGCGATGCGGGGTGAATTTCGAGACGATAAGCAGAGTCAGCGTGGCAAGACTCAAAAACGTGGGACTCCTCATTTGGAGGGAATTTAGAAAATGCAATACCGGAATGAAATAACGATTAAAGCTGGGAATTTTCTTAGCCTTTAAGAGCTCATTTGCGAGACACCAGAGCGTGAGATTCTCACATCAGGATCGGGTTGCTCGAAGTAAATGAGTGCTCTATTTACCTAAACTGCCGCCCGACCCAGCCCGCAAATGCTGAGATTCCGCATGTGACGGAGCGCTCTTTTGAGCGTTCGCCACCAGGTATCGGTTCGGTAGGCTACGCCATAGGCATCGCACACGGCCCGGACATCGGGCGCGATTTTCCGCAGGCGATCCGGCGGGAGTTTGGGGAAAAGGTGATGCTCGATCTGATGGTCGAGCCCGCCACATAGGATCGATAGCGGCAGGCAGACTTTGAAATTGTTGGTGGCCTCCACTTGCATCGCATACCACTCTCCCTTTCCTTTTGCCTGGGTGCCTTCCGGGAAACTCGCGACTTCCTCGCCCGTGTGGCCGCAGTAAATTGTTGCCGCGCTGTAGATGTCGCGCAGGGTCTCCGCCATCCAGTTACCGAGCAGAACTTTCCAGAACATCGACATGTTCCAGAACATCAATCCGGCGAGCAGCGGAAAGAAAAGATAGTTCGTGAGATAATAGGGCGCAAACTTCCGAAGCGCGGTGAGATGCGCTGCCTTGATCGCTTTCCATGAGCGATCGGTTTTTCCGTGGTGCTCATCGGCCCGCCCGTTTCCGAAATAGATGTCGTTCAGGCCGGTGAAGTGCAGGTTCATGAAGAACGTGAAATTTGGCGCCAGAATCGCGAGCACAAACGGGAACTGCAAATGGTGAAACCATTTGTGTGGTGTGTGCTCGGTGAGGCGGGCGGGACCAAAGTTCATATCCGGATCCTTGCCTGCCACATTGGTGAAATGGTGGTGCTCGACGTTGTGCCCATGCCGCCACGAGCCCTCATGGATCGGCGTATCCCAGGAAAATTTCTTGGACTGGAACCGCCCGGCCCCTTCGAGATGGTCATACACCCCGTGCAGTACGGTGTGCCCGATTTCGGTCGCCTGCAGTTGCTTGTGAATCCACAGTGCGCCGACACCTGCCAGAAAAGTTACGGGCTCAAGGCTAAAATGGAGCAATGTCCGACCGACCACTTCCATCCCGCGCGAAAACCGATTCAACCGGCGAACGTGAGTCACATCCTTCGCCCCCAATTCCGCCTCAGCCCGGATGCGAATCGCATCGATCTCTTCACTAAAGCGCTTCATCCGTTTCGTGTAGGTGAGATACGAATTATCGCTCGGAGCGGGAGGGCCGGATTGGCCCTCCGCGAGAGAAATGGGATGCGTGATGGATGGAGTAAGGCAGGTCATCGAATCCGGAGGAAAGTTTCAGACTTCGGCTCGGGAGGCAATGGGGAAATGGGGAAATGGGGAAAAATCAAAGCGGGCAGTTCTTTCATGTTTATAATAGCAGTGAGCGGCGGACGAGACAATGAGAGCTCGACCGATGTCGTCTCTCCGTGTCGTGCTGTTCTCGCTCTTCGTGGTTACAATTTCTTTTTATCTTTGGATCGACCGTGGTTTGTGTGATGACTTGGTAGAGTTAGTCACTCCTCAGATCCGATTTATAGTTACGCTCCAGGTGTTTCTCCGGAACCACTCTCTTTTGCGAAATTTCTTGATGCAACCCGGCACGCTCGCGTTTCTCCAATCGGGCGATTGCTCCTGCCACCACCGAATCGAACGTCCCGTCCTCTAGGGCGCGGAGAGTATGTCCGAGCGAGGCTCCATGGGCACCACTGCGCACGCCGACATCATCGTGGTTCCAGCAGCCGCGAGGACGGTTTTGAAAGTTAATATGAGGAGCGCCTTGACCACAGCCCGCTCTCTAAACCGCATGTCGCTACCTCACGACCGTGATGACATTGGGATGAATTGAGCGGAAGATCGGGGGGTGTAAAAGTTCTTCTGTAATTGGACTTCACTCCTGAACGCCCCATCCGGGGCCGGCGGAGTGAAGGCGAGCGTAGCGAGCCGAACGCAGCCGGCCCCGGATGGGGCTTGCG
>Ga0209390_10005387_pt1 | contig 18164 bp, 20 predicted proteins | sample BON01_FD_187212 | JGI IMG/M metagenome (GOLD analysis project Ga0209390, IMG submission 187212) | Freshwater microbial communities from Lake Bonney liftoff mats and glacier meltwater in Antarctica - BON-01 (SPAdes) (version 2) | ecosystem: Environmental > Aquatic > Freshwater > Ice > Glacier...
ACTGGTTGCTGGCTAGTTAACTAGAGCGAACTGAGAGACGATCGCGCATCAAGATTTTATATTGACGATCGTGCTGCTCTAGCCAGCCCAAGCGAATGAAACTGCCGATCGCCTTGTTCACGCGCTCGCGCGACGCGCCGACCATGCCGGCCAACTCTTCTTGCGTGACTGGCAAGACAAACTCGTCTTTTCCTGACGAAAGTTCGAGCAGCCTCTTTGCGGTGCGGCCGGTGACGTCAAGAAAGACACTGTCGGCGAGCACCTCATCCATCACGCGAAGACGCGAGGCGAGCAGCTTGATTACGCCCCACAACATGTTTGGTACAGAGTTGATCTGCTCGAGAACCGGCGCGTAGGCAATTCGCAACACCGATGAAGTTTCAATCGCGCGGGCCATTGCGCTGCGCGGGCCATTGTCGAGCATGCCAAGTTCGCCAAACAAATCGCCGGTCTCCATCAGTGCGAGCATGCTCTCGCGACTGTCGAGGGGCTTGTTGCCAATGGCGATTGCAATGCGACCGCTGAGCACAACGAACAGCGCGTCTGGCGTGTCGCCCTCGTTGAACAACACGTCGCCGCGCTGCAAAGTTTGAACTTGCGCGTGCGCGCTGATGGCGCTGAGCATTTCTGTTGGCGTTTCGGCGAAAAATGCCGTTTGCGAGAGGATTGCTGAGTGTGTCATGCGAATAATAACGGTACTACCCTAAATGGGTATGCCAACTACCGCTAACGAAATTGTTTGGACAGTTGTGGTGGCAGCGGGGTCTGGCGCGCGTTTTGGCGGTCCCAAGCAGTTCGCGATGGTGGGGGATCAAAGGGTTCTCGATTGGTCGGTCGCCGCCGCCCATTCGGTCAGCGCCGGGGTCGTCGTTGTGTTGCCAGAGGCTGATGCGGCGCGCGAGGGCGGCGTCGTTGGCGGGGCGACTCGCAGTGAATCGGTGCGACGTGGGCTCGCCGCCGTGCCCGCGGAGGCGACAATTATTTGCGTGCACGATGCCGCGCGGCCATTTGCCAGCGAGCATTTATTCAGAGAGGTCGTTGCCGCTGTGCGTAGCGGTGCAGATGGGGCAGTACCAGCGCTGGCCGTTACCGACACGATTAAGCAGGTCGATGCCCACAACGTTGTGATCTCGACGCCGAACCGCGACAGCCTCGTGGCCGTGCAGACGCCGCAGGCATTTCGAGCCAGCGTGTTGCGTCTAGCTCATCGTGCAGAACCTGAGGGCACCGATGATGCGCTGCTCGTCGAGGCGATTGGCAAGCGAGTAGTGGTAGTGCCGGGCGAGGTGCTCAACCGCAAACTGACGACGCCAGAAGACCTCGAGTGGGCTCGCACTGCAGCGCGCAGCGAAGTGTAAGAATTCAGCGATGACAATTTCTGTTCGCGTAGGTCAAGGTTTTGATATCCACAAGTTTGTCGACGCCTTGGTCGATGATCGTAAGTTGATCCTTGGCGGCGTCGAGTTTGTTGGCGCGCGTGGATTGGTCGGACACAGTGACGCCGATGTCGTCGCACACTCGGTCGCCGACGCACTGTTGGGTGCGGCTGGGCTTGGCGACATCGGCCAGCATTTTCCTGACACGGATCCAAAGTGGAAGAACGTCGACTCGATCTCGTTGTTGCAAAGAGTTGCACAGATGGTGCGCGATGCCGGTTTCGAGATCGGCAACGTTGACTGCAACGTGGTTTGTGAACAGCCGAAACTTGCGCCGCACCGTGACGCTATGCAACAGCGACTCAGCGACGCAGTTGGTGCTGGCGTCACTGTTAAGGGTCGCCGCGCCGAGGGTTTGGGCGCGCTCGGTCGCAGCGAGGGCATCGCCTGTTGGTCGGTAGCAGTTGTACAACTAATGAAGGCTGGTAACTAATGGCGCAAGGTGGTAGAGACGGGCGTAAACCGCCGCGCGGTGGCAAGGCGGCGGGTCGGCCGACACGCGCGCGACCAGAGCGCGGCAGAACAGGCACCGGGCATCCGGGTAAGAGCAAGTCGGGTGCGCCCGCATCGCGCGGCGCGCGACCAGCTGCGAGACCTGGTGTCCGTCCAGGCCCAGCGAAGGGCATTCGTGGCGTCGATCGGGCGCGCACCGCATACACAACCGACCACGGCATTGGTGGATCGCAGATCGAAGGCCGTCAGGCCGTGCGCGAACTGTTGATCGCGCAAAAACGACGCGTGCTCGAGATCTGGGTGTCTGACGAAATCGAAGACAATCCAGTTATTGACGACATCGTTGATCTCGCATCTGCGCAACGCGTGCCACTACGCCGCGTAAAGCGCAAAGACATCGACCGCGATGCCCGCAGCGAAGCGCCGCAAGGCATCCTCGCTAAGGCCGAACCAATTGCCGAGTTTGACCTCGCCGAATTGCTTCGTGACACCAAGTCACCACAGTTTTACGTTGCAGTCGACGGTGTAACCGACCCCGGCAACCTCGGCGCAATCTTGCGTTGTTGCGACGGCGCTGGCGTAACGGCTGTCGTCTTGCCCCGACACCGCGCCGTGCATATCACGCCAACCGCCGCGAAATCTGCTGCAGGCGCCGCCGAGTATGTGCCGATGTGTGTTGTCGGTGGTTTGCCAACCGCGCTCAAGCTGATGAAAGACTCCGGCGTGTGGGTCATCGGCCTCGACGACTCTGCCGACCGCAGCATTTTTGAGATGGGCTCGCTAGCAAGAGAGTCGGTGTGTGTTGTTCTAGGCGCCGAAGGTACGGGTTTGTCGAGGCTCGTTCGCGAGCGCTGCGATGTGTTGGTCAGCATCCCGATGTTCGGCGCGCTGTCATCGCTCAATGTTTCGGTGGCTACGGCCCTGGCGACATATGAAGTAGTACGTGCGCGGCGTGCGCCGGACGGACGATCAGCGCCCGAGTGATCGTTGCAAAATTGGCGTAATATATAGGTCGCACGTCAGCGTGCACGCCGGGTTAGCTCAGTGGTAGAGCAACGCACTTGTAATGCGTAGGTCCTCAGTTCAATCCTGAGACCCGGCTCCAGACAGTTCGAATCCTGTTGGGGCCGCCACATTTCTAGGACTTAAATTCGTGGTTGATTAGATCGTCATAAGACACGTTGTCGATGGAAGCTGCGTTAATCATGATCAAATCCAGTTCTCGGACACCATTTATATTTCGGGAACGAACATAGGCTATTGCCTCAAGACCACCATCGATAATGAGATCGATGGTGATGCTATTTTCATCCCGTCGTTTGATGTTGCGAATTCTTGCGGTTTTTACACTTTCGTAAGAGGTAAGTATCTTGTCTCTGCCAGAATACGAATGACTGGGAACCTTGGTGTAGTCAATGTTGCCGCTTGAGGCGATCGTAAAGCTTGCCCGATTTTTCAATTGCTCGAGTGTCATTTGCTTTAGATAGGTGACGAGATTGCGATCATGCACAGGCAAGAATTTAAGTAGGTCGTCCTTGAGTTTTTTGTCCTCGAAGTCATCAATTCTGTTGATCAAGTCCGGGAGCGAAGTACTCATATCGTAAAACTTGAGTTTGCGGTTGATCATGTCCCAATCGAGTTCCGTGCCCTTGGAAAGCATGAACCAAATGTCGTACATGTCGCGGCCTTTCAAGCGCTGGAGGAACGCCCGAATTTTTTCCGCCAATACTTCCGGCCATCCAATGTGACGGACTACCGATTGGAGAGCAATTGGAAATTCGGTCTCAAGGACGGTCTCAGTCGAAGTCTCCGGCTTTTCTCGAAACGAGAATTCGAGATGGATAGTAAGAGGGTATTTAATACCATCCGGGTGGTAGTTCAAAATTCCCGTATATGAAAACTTGCTTTCCTCTGTCCGTTTTAGGCTTAAATTGGGAACAACTAAAGACATCTGTCTGATTGAGTTAGCAACGACCTGTTCGATTTCGCTGGCAGTAAGGTCGGCAGTGAAGTCAAGGTCTTCGGAAAAGCGGCCAGCCTTCATGAGAAGCCGAATCGCGGTACCACCCTTGAAATAGATCTTTTGACTTTCGTTAGTGCTGTAGAGAATACTCAAGAACACGATCTGTAAATACTCACGCATGACGGTGAACTCGTCGATTGCGAGTCGTTTTGAAGACTCCAAGATTTGATCTCGCGAAATCATAAAGTAACTGCCTTAAAGTATTTGTTGAATGCTCGATTTATAATTGTTGAAGCAAAGGCTTCTACCTTTCCAATATCAATTAATTCCAAATTCAATTCTTCGATCGAAAGGGATGCTTTGCCGAGCGCGACAAAAAACATAGTGTCCACCAGGGCCTTTTCTGGCGTGGCAATGAGAAAACCTTCTATTCGCTGGTAGCCAGTAAAATATTTCTGATCTAGATGCACATACGAAAATGTCTTGCCCTTATTTTCTCTAATCGTCGCCCGCTTCGTGGAAATCGAAGTGACTTGCTGGGGGGACTGGATCATGATGCCGTAGTAGCTCAAGGCAGATTCAAGTGAAATGTATGACGGCCGATAGAGAATATTGGCCACCTTAAAATCGGATGGCTTATCCGACACCAAGATGTAGTAACCCTTCGAGACTCTCTCAAGCACTCCCTCGTTAACGAGTTTGCCAGCAAAAATATTTGCGTAATTGTTTGTACTGGTCTGCAAAAGTTTCTGTAAATCGGCCGAGGAAAATATTTCTTTACCGGACGCCTGAAGTGTTTGTAGCGCGCTTAGTTTCTTCATCGGAGCTCCTTTTGATTCGCACCGTTGTTCCGGGAGTAGTTCGATTATATACGACATTCTTATCCAAACAGTATAGAATCACGTATATATAGGACACCCGAGCAATGACTTTGGCGCACCCACTAAAAGCTGGTTCGATAAACGAACGCAAAGGTTAGACACACTTGTAATGCGTAGGTCCTCAGTTCAATCCTGAGACCCGGCTCCATACGCCGCTAGGCTTTTAAGCGTCTAAGGTCGACTTACCAATCTGAATGTAAGTCACATCCCTTTCCTATCTGTGATCAGCAGGGCTGCCGGGTATCAGCCTCGATAGCGCTTGTACGTCAGCTTCTCCTGGTTGATGGTGGCGGATGAGATGTAAGAGAATGCTGTCGAGTTAGTACTTTCAGCGAAATCGATAGAGAAATCAAACTCAAAAAGAACTCCTCGAATCGATCACCCGATGCGCGGCCCCACCGATGGGGATTGGTCTGACAGAACTCGGATGTGTGCGGCGCCGGGCCGTGTTGGCCGATTTTGAGTGGATCATTTAATTTGATTAATTACTACTGCGGCGACGGTCGCGACTAAACCAATTAGTGCGATCATCGTTGAGCAAACCCAAACCGTGATCGTGATCGGAAGTCTGGCGAAGCCTTCTCGCATTTCGGCTCGCATAGTTTTGAACTCTGCATCGACGGCTACGAACCGGGCGTCGATGGCTACGAACCGGGCGTCAACGGCTACGAACCGGGCGTCGATGGCTGCGAATCCGCTGGCCACTTCCATTCGTACGACTTTGAATTCGTTGTCAACGAGTTTGAACTCGCTATTCATCACGGTGGCCATATTGCGAATGTCGCCGCGCACTGTCATGAAGTTGGCGTCGGTTTGCACCGCGAAGTTGTAGAGGTCATTGCCCGTAATTGGTTGGTCCTTGCGACCTTCATTTTGCCCAGTCACGTATTCTCCCAGGTGGTGTATTTCGCTGACAGTGTTGGCCGATTAAATCTGCACCAGGTGCTACTTCTATTTGTAGCGGAGAACTACCCGAAAGTAAACACTATTGCGAAGTTCCGCGCAACTTTATTAGCGGCGCGTTAGGCATGTGCCAAAATTGCTTGGACATCGTCTCGGCTGTGCCCACTAGCTCTGTCATCGCTTGGTCGAGTGTGTCTAATTCTGACTGAAAATTTTGGATCTACCAGTCTGTCGTCGGTTTAGTTCCTATGTGTCAGATAGTCAGCGTCGCCCATACGGGTTGATGATCAGAAGCATCGCAGTCGGCGATAATCTCAGCATCTACAACCGTGACCGCATCGTTGACCAAAATGAAGTCAATACGCATGTCGGTGAATGTGCCTTGTTCTGGGTTGGTTTTAAAAGTTGCATCAAAAGATGTGAGCGCTGTCGTTAGCGACCAACTGTCGCGGTAGCCAGCACTGCGCAACACCTCAAGTACCGGCGAATCAGGCGTGTCATTGAAGTCGCCTGCGACAACCGCGGCCAGCGGCATCGGGGGCGCGGGGTCGTCGAACTGCCAATGTTCAATCGCCGCTGGATCTGTCTCGACGCCGTTCCATGCGCCACCTTCTGTCAGAGCGTCCTCTAACTTTTTTACCAACTCCAAAGATTGGGTGATGCGGTTGGTCCGAGTGATATCTGTGAGATGCACGTTTATTACGCGCACCGCGCCGGTGGGCAAGACAATTACCGTCTCGTGGGCACCGCACCAGCTGTTGGGTAGGTCTGCCGTATCTTCTTTCGGTAAATGCAAAATCCGACTTGAAACGATCGGGTAGCGGCTGAGGGTCATCTGTCCGAACTGGCGTCTCCGATTTTGTACGTTGCCGTTACTTTCACGTGTGCTCGCGTCAACATCGAGTATCGGCGCGTAAGCGCAGTAACGGTCGGGCAATAATGCTTCAATTACGGCAGGCTGATCGACGAAATTGGTGCGCCGCCAGTTTCGCTCGACTTCTTGCAGGCAAATTATGTCGGCATCGTGTACTGCGGCGAGGCTGCGGGCCAAATCGTATTTGCCGTCGACCCCTAGTGAATACTGAATGTTGTAAGAGGCGATTCGAAGCGTTGTCTTCAGAGTGGGTCCTCCAGATACGAACAGGCGATTTGCGGTTGTTGGCGTCGATTATTGCAATGTTTTCTTTCTGTTAGATTACCAGTTACCAAAAAAAAGTTGGGGGGACATCATGCATGTATCAAAAAGGTTGCGAATTGTTGCCATACTCGTTGCTTGTGCGAGCGTGTTGGCCGCGTGCGGCGGCAGTAACTCGTCAACGGGTGGCGTGTTGCGTCTGCCCAACATCGGCAGCACCGGTTCAGAGACGATGGATCCATATGACGGCAATCGCTTTTGGCCAACGATCAACTTGGTTTTCGACCGCTTAATTGGTGTCGACAAAGATTTCCGCCCCATCCCCGAGTTAGCAACCAAGTGGGTGCCTAACGATGATCTCACTCAGTGGACTCTGACGTTGCGCGAAGGGGTCAAGTTTCACGATGGCTCCGACTTCGATTCGGCGGATGTCGTGTACTCGATCAAGCGCATGATCGACCCAGGGTTCGATTCTCCGATCCTCGCAATTCTTGGCATCATCACCGATGTCGTCGCTATTGACCCACTGACCGTGAAGTTGACGTTAGCGATCGGCGAGGCCGACCTGCCCGCGTTGTTGGCCGACTATCGCGTGTTGATGACTCAGGAAGGATCAGCAGATTCAATTGGCACCGCACCGATTGGGACGGGGCCATTTAAAATGCAAACTCTCGATCCCGAGGGCGTCACCGTGCTGGTTGCCAACGCCGACTATTTTCTTGGAGCGCCAAAATTGAGTCGCATTGAAATGCCGAATATTGCTGACGCAGAAGCCGCGAAGCAAGCCTTGATGGGCGGTCAAGTTGATTTGCTGCTGACCATTGACGCCAAGGGCGCCCGACTCTTTGATGACTCGAAGAAATTCACAGTGCAATACATATCGTCTGGCGATTGGAACGCCATCGACTTCAGTATTGACAAAAAACCGTTTGATGACCCGCGTGTGCGAAAGGCCCTACGCATTGCAGTTGACCGGCAAGCGCTCACCGATATTGTGCTCGGACCTAACGGAGGCAAGCCATCGTGTGATACGCCGGTCTGGTCGGGTGATCCGTATCGTTGGGATGGAAAATGCGCGCAAGATATCGAAGGTGCAAAGAAACTGTTGGCAGAAGCTGGGTATCCGAACGGCATCGACATAGAAATTTTTACTAGCGATCTCGAAGAACACATGGTCGAGCTGGTCGAGGCGTATCAAGAGCAAGTTAAGGCGGCAGGAATCCGTGTCAAGTTGACGATGGCCGATGCCAGCGGATACTGGGACGACGTATGGATGAAGGAGCCTGCGTTTGTCACGAGCTGGGGACAGCGTCCGGCGGTGCAGGTGCTTAACGAGGTGTTTCGCTCGACTGCGGCATGGAATGAAACAGCCATGAAAGACCCCGCCTTTGACAAGATGCTCGACGATGCCCGCTCAACTTTGAATAGGGACGACCGCATCGAGAAATACAAGGCGATTCAGCAGTACCTGTTCGAAAATTCCGGAGCGTTCATCCCGTATCACAAGACATTCGTGCGGGCCATGAGTACGCGAGTTAAAGGTATTGATCCAATAGTTATAGACGCCGTTCGTTGGGAAAAAATTTCAGTTGGCTAATGCGGGGCATATAGTTGCGACAACATGATCCGGCTCGTATTACGGCGCGCGGCAACGTCGATTGGTTTGTTTGTCGTAATGGCCGTTCTGACGTTTATCGCAATCGAAGCGCTACCTGGCGACGCCTGTACGTCGCTCTTAGGTAGGGCCGCAACAGCGAACAAACTCAACCAGTGTCGAGAAGCTAATGGCCTGTACCAGCCAGTTTTAGAGCGGTTGATGTCGTGGCTCGGCGGCATTTTGCAAGGCGACTTGGGTTATTCGATTAAGCGAGCGAGACCTGTGAGCGAGCTCATAGGAGCACGAGTGAGAAACTCGCTCGTGCTGGCGGCGGTCTCCGGGGCGCTTGCGTTTCCGGCAGCAGTGTTGATGGGGTTGGCCGTCGGTATTGCAACCGCTCACGGCAAAACATCGCGTTGGGCCCGAGTCGTCGACTCGATCGGTTTGGTGTTGATGACGCTGCCCGAGTTTGTGACGGCGTCTGCACTCTGGTTGATGTTCTCCATTTGGATTCCGATCCTGCCAGCCGTGTCGGTGCTGAGCAGTTCTTCGTCGCTCGCCGATGTTGTTGCGGGCATCTGGCTGCCCGCGGTAACTCTCGCGGTTGTGGTCTTCGCTCACGTCATGCGCTCGATGCGGGCGAGCGTTGTAGCGACATCTTCGCGACCATTTGTTGATGCGGCACGATTACGCGGCGTGGCAGAGTCTGCTGTTTTGAGGCGTCACCTGCTTCCAGCCGCACTTCCTCCAACCATCAATGTCATCTCCGTGACTGCGGCGTGGCTACTTACAGGGACATTCGTCGTCGAAGTCGTCTTTAATTTTCCGGGATTGGGACGGTTGGCGGTTGATGCCATTTCTGACAGGGATACCGATCTCATATTGGCGCTAACTCTGCTCGGGCTGGCAGTTTTCGTCGTCTCATCTTTCGTTTCTGACACTGCTACTCGGGTGTTGGATCCGCGGACGCGCTCGGCGACCGAGTCATGACTAATCTCAGTCGGTCGCTTGAAAATGATCTTTTGGTGTCGCGACCACTTGCAAAATCTGGTCGTCGCAACCGTCGTGCTTGGGGCACTGTAAGCGCCGCAATTGTTTTCGCGCACGTCACTTTGGCTTTAGTGGCCCCACTCTTGCCGTTGCAATCGATCACGGCGCAAGACGCTGGATCGATGCTTTCTGGCGCCTCGCGAGCCCATTGGCTAGGTACCGACAGCCTGGGTCGTGACGTTTTCAGTCGAGCCTTGCATGGCGGTCGACCAAGTATCGCAATAGCGGTTGGCGCAGCACTGATCGCGGCGTTGGTCGGTGTAGCTCTCGGAGCCTGGGCGGCGATCGCGGGTGGCTGGATCGACGAGATTGTGATGCGATTTGTCGATGTGCTGCTCGCGTTGCCGTCATTGTTGGTGCTGTTGCTTGTTGCAAGTTTCATCGGCCGCGATCCGACTGTTCTGATGGCCACTTTGGCTGCAATGTACTGTCCTCCAATTGCTCGCGTTGTTCGTGGTGCGGTGCTTGGCGTTCTTTCGCGCGATTTCGTAACGGCCGCGCGATTACGCGGAACATCGCGTGCCGTGATTATGCTGCGCGAGGTTTTGCCGAACGTTCGCGGTGTCGTAATTACCGAGATCGCGATGCAATTCACGTGGATACTGCTTGCCTTCAGTTCGCTCTCATTTCTCGGGCTCGGCTCGAATCCGCCAACACCAGAGTGGGGGTGGATGATCGCCGAAGCGCGTACGTATCTGACCATCAACCCATTGCCGCTTGTAGTGCCGATGGTGATGCTGGCTTCGCTTGTTTTGGCGGTCAATTCGGCTATTGATAAAACCACGCAAGGCGGCGCATCGTGAGCCAGATTGACAACGGTTTAGCGATTGTTCTGGACGGTCTCACCGTGTCGGTTGACAGTAAGCGTGAAGGCGACATCGTTGCGCCGATTTTGCAAGGTATTGAACTGAGTGTTTCGGTTGGGACGCGGCTTGGAGTTGTCGGTGAATCAGGTAGCGGCAAGTCGACGCTCTTGCGCGCAATCACTGGTTCGGTTGGCCGCGGCCTTCTGGCGACTAGTAGTCGCTCGCAAACTGCTGGTCGCGACATGTTTGCGCTTAGCGAGCCCCAGCGTCGAGAGTTGCTCGGCAAAGTTGTCGCGTTGGTACCCCAGAACGTGGGGCAGTCACTGACCCCACATCTGACTATCGGCGCTCACTTTCGCGACATATTGGCACTTTCTGGTAGCGCAAACTCGGCAGTTGCATTGCTCAACGAAGTGGGTCTCGATGGCGAAACAATGCAAGCGAGATTTCCTTATGAACTGTCTGGAGGCGAGCAGCAACGTGTGCTCATTGCGCTTGCTTTGGTTCGAGATCCACAGGTTTTGCTTCTCGATGAACCGACGTCGGCACTCGATGTAGGAATTGCCGACGAAATTCTAACGCTTATCGAGCAGGCCCACGATAGACGGCGCTTCACTCTTGTTTGCGTGAGCCATGATCTCGGTGTAATCGATCGCGTTGCGCAACGAATTGTTGTTATGCACCACGGCAAAATAGTTGAGGATGGCGATGCGCAACAGGTGATGAGCCGACCAGCGCATTCGTATTCGGCGCAATTGCTAGCGAGTGCGCCAAACCTTGGCGTGCGCCACCGATCGCGCGTCAAAAATACTTTCAGTGAAACAGATGTATTAATTTCGGCGGTCGATCTAACGGTTATCCGCAGCTCGACATCGATCAAGCGGGCACAAGTCGCCAAACGATCGACAACAGCACTCGCGGGAGTGACGTTAGATATCTATCGCGGCGAGATTCTTGGTGTCATCGGAGAGTCTGGCTCAGGCAAATCTACGCTGCTAAAAACTATTTGCGGCTTGCTAACACCACATTCTGGTTCGCTAACTTTGGCTAAAGACGTGGACCTTCTAGTCCCCACATCGCAACGCTCAGCCGATCTGCTGCGCCGCATTCAGATGGTCTTTCAGAATCCCGACGACTCGCTGAATCCGGCACATCAAGTGCGGCGGATCTTGAGACCAGAGGCACGACGAACCTCGCCAGTTGTCGAGGGTGAACTAGCCGCCTTGCTCGAATCTGTGGGTCTCGAGGCCAAGTTTCTCGATCGACGACCTGCGCAGTTGTCGGGGGGTGAAACGCAACGAGTTGCCATCGCCAGGGCCCTCGCATGCCAACCTGATTTGCTGCTGCTTGATGAGGTCACGTCGGCGCTCGATGTGACGGTTCAAGCCGAAGTTTTGGCGACGCTCTTAGACATTCATCGACGACTAGGCACAACGATGCTGTTTGTCTCGCACGACATTGCGGTCGTAAGTTCGATCGCCGATCGGATTGCGGTACTTCGACACGGTCAACTAGTCGAGGTCGGGTCGGTTGACGACGTTATTGACCGCCCAGTTGATCAGTACACCAAGAGACTCATCAGTCTGGCGCAGGCCAGGTGAGTTTAGTTGAATGACCCAGCTCCATATATATGAGTGTTTTGGGTGGTAGGGCCGTCAGCGGCCGTGGGGGTAAGGTATTTGGATGAGCAGAGAACAACGCCCCCGTCGTCAGCCACCAGCGATGTCATCGAGCATGAACTCAACGTTGTCGATAATTGTCGCTGTTGCGGCCCTGCTACTGGGTTTTTTCATCTTGCGAGACATCCGCTCAGACGGCCCGACATCAAATGGCGGAAGTCCAGAGCAGGCAGTAGGCGAGACAACTATTCCGGAGGCCGCAATCCCAGTCGAAACGGTGGCACCAATCGTCCTGACGGCTTTCAAAGTGCAGATCGCCAATGCCTCAAAAATTGCTGGCAGTGCGGGCCAACTTACGGTTGAGTTGCAGGGTCGCGGCTTCATCGTGCAACCGGCGATGAACACGAGCGCGATCACGCCGAAGCAGACCACAACAGTTGTCTACTTCTTGGCTGGTAGCGAAGCCGCGGCGTCGGCGATTGCGGCCGAACTGGGCGGTGTCGCGACGGCACCGATGCCAACGCCTATCCCGACCGAGACTGGCAAACTTGGCGAAGCAAGTGTGCTCGTGTTGCTCGGCACCGATGTTGCTGGCAAGCCTTTGACGTCGCCGATCCCGACTGCGCCACCGGCTGTTGTTGTAACTACAGTTCCATGATCGCTTCCACGACAGTATTAGCCGACGCCTTTTATCGTCCCGTAATTCGTTCGCGCGCGATCGTGCAAGACGTCGTGCTGGTCGTTGGCTTCGCGCTGCTCACGGCGCTCTGCGCGCAAATCGCGATCCCCCTCGGCTTCACGCCGGTGCCGCTCACCGGTCAGACGTTCGCGGTGTTGTTGTCTGGCGCAGTGCTGGGCATTCGCCGCGGCGCACTCAGTCAACTTGTCTACTGGGCAAGCGGATTGATTGGTCTGCCGTTTTACTCCGGCGGTAAGGGCGGCTGGCAGGCGGGCACAGGTGCAACGATGGGTTACCTCGTTGGCTTCATCGCCGCCGCAGCGGCGATCGGGTTTTTGGCCGAGCGCAAGCACGACCGCAACTTTGCAACTTCGCTGCCAGCGATGTTGCTCGGCTCGGCGATCATCTACACCTTCGGCGCGGGTTGGCTTGCATACAAACTAAACATCCCGATTGCGACTGGCGAGACAAATGCGATCCTTCTTGGTGTCGCGCCGTTCTTGATCGGCGATGCGATCAAAGCAGTTGTCGCCGCCGCCTGTACCTCGGCGGTGTGGGTTGCGGTTTCACGACGCAAGTAATTGCGGCGCTCTAGCGGGCGCGCTCAAACTCGTACAGCGAGACATTGCTACTTTTGGTGACCCACAGACCGGCGCCGGCGTGCACAAAGTGTTTTAAAAGCCGCGTGCGATACCAGTCGCCGCTACGCGAGTAGACGTCGAAGTCGGTTGAGCGCTTGTCGACTACATATTTTAGGTCTGCCGTCGTCGGTACTTCCAAGTACATAACTGTCTTTGTCGCTGCCGCCAGGTTGTCGATTGCCGCGGTGGCTAGTGGGTTCGGTAAATACTGCAAAACGCTCTGGCAGACCACGAGATCGAACGATCGCGCTGGCTTCCAGGCGCTGATGTCTTGCAACTCGTGACCGTATTTCTTGCAGGCGTGTTCGCTGACGTCAATTGAGCGCACCGTGACCTTCGGGTGATTGCTGGCGTACCAGTCGCGCCAGTAGCCAAGGCCAGCCCCGACGTCGAGCACCGAACGAATGCTCACATCCCACCAAGAGCACATACTGTGCACCGCGGTGGCCAGGGTCTCGATCTTCTTGCGGCTGTGCACGGGGGTGCTGGAGTAGAAGCGCTTGAAAAATGACTCGTCGAAGGTGCTTCGCGGCATACATGTTGTGTAGCAGGTGCGGACCTTGCCATTACGATTGACGGCTAACACGGTAAAATTTCACACACCTACGAGGGAATTAGGGAACAAATGTCCATTTACGAAAATACGATCGCGCAATTAACTGGTACCGGTAATGCTCTTGATGCGGTTAAGGGCAAGGTAACCCTGATCGTCAACGTGGCATCGAAGTGCGGCCTCACACCGCAATACGAGGCCATGCAAAAGATTCACACCGATTTGGCGGACCGCGGATTCAGCGTGCTGGGTGTGCCGTGCAATCAGTTCATGGGCCAAGAGCCGGGCGACGCAGCCGAGATCGCCTCGTTTTGCTCGAGCAACTACGGCGTGTCGTTTCCTATTTCGGAAAAGGTCGACGTCAACGGCGACGCCCGCCACTCGTTGTACACCGAACTGAGCAAGGTCATTGACGCCGAAGGTTATTCTGGCGACATCCGCTGGAACTTCGAGAAGTTCGTCATCGGTCGCGACGGCAACATCGTCGCCCGCTTTCACCCCAAGGTCGCCCCTGACGCGCCAGAGGTTCTAGCTGCAATCGAGGCGGCTCTTTAAATGAAAGTCACTGTCGCGGCACTGCAGATGTCGATGGGCAACGACACTGCCGCGAACATTGCGACAGCCGAGCGGCTAGTGCGCGACGCCGCGGCCAAGGGTGCGCAAATCATTCTGATCCCAGAATTATTTGAGAGTCAGTACTTCTGCAAAGACCAGCGCATCGAAGATCACGCCCGCGCGCTGCCGATCGCCGGCCACCCGACTATCGCGCACTTTCAGAAAGTCGCTGCCGAACTCAATGTCGTGTTGCCGATCAGCGTGTTCGAGCGCGCTAACAATGCGTTGTTCAACACCGTTGCCATCGTCGACGCCGACGGCGCGATGCTCGGCATATATCGCAAGAGCCACATTCCCGACGGCCCCGGTTACACCGAGAAGTATTACTTCAGCCCCGGCGACACAGGATTTCGTGTCTGGCAGACCAGGCATGCCAAAATCGGCGTCGGTATCTGTTGGGATCAATGGTTTCCCGAGGCGGCGCGCAGCATGGTGTTACAAGGCGCAGAGATTTTGTTGTACCCGACAGCGATCGGCAGTGAGCCGCCGAACCCGCAGTGGGATTCGAGCAAGCATTGGCAGCGGGTGATGCAGGGCCACGCGGGCGCCAACATTACGCCGCTCGTCGCCGCCAACCGCACGGGGCTAGAAGTCGGCGTCGCCAACGACATCACTTTCTACGGCTGCTCGTTCATCGCGGACGGTACGGGCGCAATTGTGGCCGAGGCCGACCGCACCCAAGAGACAGTGTTGGTCGCGAGCTTTGATCTCGCCGAACTGAGGGCGTTGCGCACATCGTGGGGCGTGTTTCGCGATCGTCGCCCAGACTTGTACACCGCGCTGACAACGATGGACGGCACCGCGAAGTGAAGATGTTGCCAGAGTTCGCGCCGCACGAGCGCACCGTAATCTGCTGGCCATCACGCAACGATTTATACGGCTCGTACCTGGCCGAGGCCGAGATTGCGCATGGGGCGCTGGCCTGCACGATCTCGGCGTTCGAGCCCGTGACGATGATCGCTAATGTCGAGAATGTCGAGCGGGCCCAAGAGTTGTGCGGCGACAACGTCGAAGTCGTCGGTTTGCCGATTGACGATTCGTGGTTTCGCGACAGCGGGCCAATCTACGTAAATGACGATGCCGGTAAGCGCGTAGCGGGCAACTGGGTTTTCAACGGCTGGGGCAACAAGTTCAACCCGCACGACAAAGACGCCGCTATCGCCACGAAGTGGGCGCAATTTGCGGGCCACCCGGTGCGCGACATCGACATGGTGCTCGAGGGCGGGTCGATCAACGTCGACGGTACGGGCTTTCTCGTTACGACCGAGCAATGCTTGCTGCACGAGAATCGCAACCCGCACTTGTCTCGCGATCAGATCGCCCAACGGCTGCGCGGCGAGCTTGGCGTACGCGACGTGATCTGGTTGCCGCACGGCCTATCCCTAGATGGTGACACAGATGGCCACGTTGACAACGTCGCCGCCTTTGTTGCCCCCCGCACGGTCGTGTTGCAACGCTGTGACGACGAAAGCGAAGACGATTACTTACGGCTCGCGGAAAACCGCGCAGTAATCGACAGCTTCGATGTCGATATTTGTGAGGTGCCGATCTTGCCTTTCGTCGAGTTTGGCGGCAAACGAGTTCAGGTGCCGTACCTAAACTTTTACTTCGTCAACGGCGGGGTGATCGTGCCAACGTGCGGGCACGAAGCCGACACCGACATGCTGGCGCTGCTCGGCGAGTTCATCACAGATAGAGAGATCGTCGGCCTAGACATCGGCGGCATTTTGGGTTACGGCGGTGGTGGCATTCACTGCATCACGCAGCAAATACCTGCCTAGTTATTTGACGGGGAGTTGACAGATCGTGATCTAGACGGGTGCGTCCATGCTGCGCAACGGCAAAACTTGTTGCGGCAAGTGGTCCCACATGTCGGCAAGTAAGTCATCGCGCATCGTGCGCACCGACGGGTCGTCCCAGCGGTTGACGTGTTGCAGCGGATCGTGCGTGAGATCGTAAAGTTCGCCCTCGCCGGCCGCGTTCATCGTGCCCGTCAATGCCGCCGTGCACACCCAGTTATCGCGGCAGATCGTGCGCAGGTGCACGATCTTGCCAAACAAGACGCTGTCCCACTCTGTGAGCACGCGCTCGTGGCCGAGCTTCTCGGCGTCGGCGTTATCAATCGGTAGTCGTGGTGCCTCAACATATTTTGGCTGATCGAGCCCGGCGATGTGGGCGAATGTTGCGGCGAGCGAGACCAAGCCGACCGGCGCGGCAACGCGAGCAGGCGCAACTTGCGCGCTCGGCGCGGGGCGCCAGATCAACGGCAGGCGCATCAGCGAATCGACGTGGTACGGGCCCTTGAACAACAACCCGAAGTCACCCTGAAACTCGCCGTGATCGGTGGTGTACAAGACGTCGAGATCGTTGCCCCAGCCGCGACCCTGCACGGAACTCAGCACGCGCGCGATGGCCTCGTCGATGAGTTCATTCTCGATGTGCGTGACGGCGTTGACCTCGCGCACTTGGTCTGTCGTCAGCGTCGCGGGCACCCAACGCGCGGGCGCCTCGTAGTTAGAGACGAATGTGCCGTCGTACCAGCCGCGCCAATGGCGCAACTTGTCGTCGAGCACGGCCTCGCGCGCCGATTTGCCGGCAATGTAACCAGCTGGCAGATCGAGGTCTTGCCAACGAACGCGATGAAGTTCTGACGCTGGTGGATCCCACGGGTGGTGCGGGTCGGGAAAACTCATCCAACAAAACCAGTCTGAGTCGGCTGGCAGCGACTCGAGCCAGGCAATCGTTTGATTAGCCACCCAATCGGTGTGATACCACTCGCGATTAATCGGGTTGACGTGCACTTGCGGCGCGCCGGTGTCGCCACCGCCGGCAGAATTGACTTGCAACTCGTTGTCGAGCACGCGATAAAAGCCGCCGACCGCCTCGGGGTGATGTTTGCGTACCCACTGCGAATAATGCAGCTGACCGGCGGCGCCGTGCGTAGCGAGCTCCATGTGATCGAAGCCGCGGTGCGGGTCGTGCGTAAGCGGGTCGAACTCGGTGAACACGTCGTGCGCGCCGAGCCTATTTTCGGTGAAGCGCAGAAACGGGTCGAGCAGCGGCTCGAAGTGAGCCTTGCCGATGAGCGCGGTCTTGTAGCCAGCAACGCGCAGGTCGGCGGCAATGCTCGGCGCGTTCTCGGGAAGCGGCACGCCGTTCATCCAGACGCCGTGCGTGCTGACATGTTGGCCCGTGAGCATCGTGCTGCGCGATGGCATGCACACAACATTTTGCGGATGTGCGCGGTCGTAGGTGATACCACCACTGCTGAGCGCGTCGATCGTCGGCGTGCGCGCGATGGTGCCGCCGTTACAACCGAGGGCGTCGTAGCGTTGCTGGTCGGTGGTGATGAATAGAATTTTGCGGCCCATATATCTCTTACCGTTTCGTCTAGTTACTTGCCGTCGAACATTTCTTTAAGTTTTTTTAGACCCACGCCAGCTGCGCCACCAATCGGCAGTGCCAGCACCTCCGGTTCCATATCGGTGCTGTACATAACCATGCAACCGCCGCGCTCGTCGTCGATGACATCGACGGTGCCCGTGTGAAACGTGATCAGCGGGTTATTGACGATCTTGTATTGAAATCGCTTCAGGTCGTGATCGAGGGTGATGATCTCTTCCTCGAAAGTGATCCCGCCGTCGAGAACGATCCAGCGTTTTTTACCCTCGACGCGCGTGCTGGCGATCGGAAACCACTCGTGCAAACGGTCAGGTGCGCCTACGAAATCCCACACCTTCTGCGCGTCACAGTTGATAAAGATGTGTCGCCGCACCGTGCCCATCGCTACAAACTAGTTGTTCGTTCTACGTGCCGAAAGTTCGGCAGAGCAG
>Ga0209390_10005388_pt1 | contig 18157 bp, 19 predicted proteins | sample BON01_FD_187212 | JGI IMG/M metagenome (GOLD analysis project Ga0209390, IMG submission 187212) | Freshwater microbial communities from Lake Bonney liftoff mats and glacier meltwater in Antarctica - BON-01 (SPAdes) (version 2) | ecosystem: Environmental > Aquatic > Freshwater > Ice > Glacier...
GTGAATCGCCCCGTTTGGCTCGTCCCCGGAGGTTCCGTTCCGAGACCCTGGGGCGGAGGTCGTGCTGTTGGATCTTGGGAAGGCGGATTGTCTGACCGGAAGGGTGGGGGGCGGGGAATCGTTTTCGTTGAGGGGGCGGTGGGTGATGCGTGGTCTGCCTGCGCACCTTCGGAGCTTTCTGAATCGATGGTGCTTGGGACCGCCAGCCCAGGCTGGCGGCTAAATGCCTGCGTCCCTTCGGGACTGTGGAACCGATACGTGTGCGTCCCTTCGGGACTGTGGAGACCATAATTCAAGGTGCCAGCCAATCTTCAGGGCTCGGTGCGGCCACTGGGTTCTTGCTCGGTAAGGGGATGTCTGGATGGTTTGGTGTTGCGCACCACTTTGATATCGGGTTGTGTTTCCAAATTGACGTCGGGTGATTTTGGGCGGATTTCCACGCTTTCATCGAGTTTCGTGACCAGTGGGGTCGCACTCGTGACCAGTGGGGTCGCGCTGCAAATTGTCCGCTGCAAATTGTCTGGCAATATTTACGCCGAACATCTTGGAAATAGGATTTCAACTTGGTTGCAAGAATCCCGTCAACTTGTCTGTCTCAGAAAAAACTGTCTCAGAAAACACTCTGTGAATCACAGAACAGCTTGGGAACGGAATTTCGACATGGTTGGGGGAAGATCTTTAACTTGGCTGTCTAAAAAAACGAGAGGAACGAGCCGCTGAAGGCTGACCGGCAGCCCAGCGAACGATAGCCCGAACACGGACCAGCGAGCGAAGGCGCGATGTCTGCGCACAGGGCGCTTGCCGCCCCGCAGACAGCGTGACGCAGCGGTCGATTGCCGGACGAAGGTGCTTGGTATTTGCGAACCACCGACAGGCTTAGGACCTCGACACCGGAAAGAGCTTGGAGGAAGGATTTCATCGTAGACTCAACAGCTTGTGCAGATTGTCTGGCAACGTGAAATGTGCCCTTATTGTTCGTTTTACAAGCATACCCCGGGCAGCACCGATCTCGGCGCCTTCGTCGAAGCCCTCCTCACCGAAGCCCGTTTCACTTCTCAAAAAGACCTCGCGCCCCTCAAGACGATCTATTTTGGCGGCGGAACCCCCTCCATGCTCTCGCCCACCCACCTTCGCAAACTCTTCGAAGGACTCCGCGAAACCTTCGATTTCTCGCAAATCGAAGAGGTCACCCTCGAAGCGAACCCGGCCACCTTCACCGCCCGCACCGCCCATTTCTACGAAGAACTCGGCGTCACCCGCGTCTCCCTCGGCGTCCAGTCCTTCCTCGGACCACACCTCGAAACCCTGGGACGCGAACACACCCCCATGCAGGCCATTCAATCCGTCCACCTCCTTCGCGAAGCCGGATCACTCGAGGTCAACCTCGACCTCATCTTCTCGGTCCCCGGACAATCGCTCCTCGACTGGGAAGATACCCTCACCCAGGCCCTTGCACTGCAACCCGACCATATTTCCGCCTACAATCTCACCTACGAAGAAGACACCGCTTTTTTCAAGAAATTCCAAACCGGAGATTTCATCGACGACCCCGATCTGAACGCCCGGATGTTCTCCCTCGCCGAGGAAATCCTCACCGGCCACGGATTCGAACACTACGAAACATCCAACTACGCCCTCCCCGGGGCACGCTCCCGCCACAACCAGGGATACTGGACCGGCAACGACTACCTCGGCCTCGGCCCCTCCGCCGTCTCCACCCTCAACCGCGAACGCCATCAAAACGTGTGCGACACCAACGAATACCTCAAACGCATCGCCGCCGTCGGCCACGCCCAAGACAACATCGAAATCCTCGACGACGAAGCCTGGCGCCTCGAACGCCTCGCCCTCCAACTCCGCACCGTCGAAGGCCTTCCTCGCGAATTCCTTCTCCCCGAAAACGAGGCCGCCCTCATCCAACTCCAAGCGCAGGGCGTCCTCGAACTCACCCCCACCCACCTCCGCCTCATCGGCGAAGGTCCCCTCCTCGTCGATTCCATCGCTGCCGAACTTGCTTAAAAAGACCACTGCAATTGATCTCTGGAACCCAAGGATCCCAAGCTTCCCCATTTTTCATCCCCCCCCCCGCAAAAACGCCCCGACCATTGACCTTCTCTTCTCTTCTCAAAATCACCCGAAGATCATCACTCGGGAATGCGCCAAACTATTTGGGCACGACCATCACGGCATGAACACTAAATGACTGTTCTCCACCATTAAACGTCGAACTAGACAAGGATAGATGCACTTCCGAATCTCCATCAAGATAATATTGTTGGTATTCAGACGGATGCGGACCCCTCTTTTTCAACCGATCACCCAAAATCTTCTTCACTTCCTCCAAACTCATGTTGGCTCGAATTCCATTATCGAGCTTCCATTGACTCATCCGATATCCTGACTCCTTTGTGAAATATCTAACAATCGAGGAATCGATCAAATTCATCCCAACGGTAACTCCACTCAGTTTTTCGTTGGTGAAAATATACGCTGTTTCCGTATCAAAATAGATCAACGAGGTGATTGCATCGATTCTAGAATAGCCCATGGCTTTCCCTTTTTCTGCAAGAAGTTCATCTTCGCTGATACCAATCTTGTACCCAAAAATCGAATCGTTCGGGTCGATAATCCTCGAATCGACCTTCTTCTCTCCTGCTTCTTTGACCTTCCCCCTGATATCCTGACCAAGGCAAAGAAGCGGCAGCAAAAATAGGAGCATCACGCTTTTCATTCTTCCAGAGTATCTATCGGGCAGTTTGTGCCAACAAAAAAACATCCCCCAAGCTGCCCGCTCGACGCCGGGCTTGCCTAAGCTGATCAACTTCGGCACATATCGCCCGTGCTCAACCTTCTCTACCCTGCCGCCCGCGCCGTGCTCTTCCGCCTCGATGCCGAGCGGGCCCACCACCTGTCCATGGCCGGACTACGGGCGACCGAGAAAATCGGGCTTCTCAAGGTCCTCGCTGACACCGTAGACGAAAAACCCGTCTCCTTCTGCGGTCTCACCTTTCCCAACCCCGTCGGTCTCGCCGCCGGACTCGACAAGGAAGCGAATACCATCGACGCCCTCGGCACCCTCGGCTTTGGCCACGTCGAGGTCGGAACCCTGACCCCCAAGCCCCAGGACGGAAACGAATCCCCCCGCCTCTTCCGACTCCCCGAACACAAAGCGCTCATCAACCGCATGGGCTTCAACAACCCCGGCATCGATCAAGGCCTCGCCAACGCCCGTTCCTCCACCTCCTTCAAAGGCATCGTCGGAATCAACATCGGCAAAAACAAAATCACCCCCAACGAGCAGGCCAACGTGGACTACGCTCTCGCCTTCGAAAAAGCCTATCCCTGGGCCGATTACATCACGGCAAACTTCTCCTCCCCCAACACCCCGGGCCTCCGCGAACTACAATCAAAGGACGCTGCCGGCCGCCTCCTCGAAACTCTCAAAAACCTTCAAAGCAAACTCCATCAGGAAACCGGCCGCTACGTTCCCTTCGCGCTCAAGGTCGCCCCTGATCTCGACGAAAATGAAATCGCCGAACTCTCCGGGGTTTTCCGCGACGGTGGTCTCGACTTCCTCATCGCCACCAACACCACCCTCGCCCGCGATGCCGTCGAAGGCCATCAAAACGCCCACGAAGCCGGTGGCCTCTCCGGGGCACCGCTCACAAAGCACTCCACCGAAGTGATCGCCCAATTCCACGCCGGTCTCGGCAAGGAAATCCCCATCATCGGAGCGGGCGGTATCTTCACTGCCGAGGACGCCCTCGCCAAGCGAAGAGCCGGTGCCTCACTGGTCCAACTCTACACCGGATTTGTCTATCGTGGACCAGCCTTGATCCACGAGATTATCCAGGCCTGGTGATCTCTTAGAATTCCACTTCGGCTCCCAAGACCGCAACCTCGACAGCTCCGTCGTGGATCTCACGAAGGGCCTCGCACAGAGCGTCGGACCGGCTTGACTCACCGTGGACCAGCCAGACCTTTTTCTTGGAACCCTTGATGGCATTGAAGTAATCCAAGAGCTCCGAGTGATCAGCGTGTCCGGAGAAGGAATCCATGATCTCAACATGAGCGCGGAGTGTGTATTCCTTACCAAAAATCTTCACCTTTTCGTGTTTCTCCCGGATTCGATAGCCCAGGGTATTTTCGGCGCAATATCCCACGAAGAGAATAGTATTGCGGGGATTTTCGATCCCATTTTTCAGGTGGTGCAAAATGCGGCCCGCCTCGCACATTCCGGAAGCGGAAATAATAATAGACTGCCGCTCGTCAGCATTAAGTTCCTTCGACCGAACAACCGAACGAATCAGGGTCAACCCCTCAAAGCCGAAGGGATTGCTCTTATCGAAAAGGGTCTGATAAACCTCCTCGTTAAAACACTCGGGGTGAAGCCGGAAGATCTCCGTCGCATTCACCGCAAGCGGGCTGTCGACATAAACGGGGACGTCCGGAATCAGGTCTTTTTGGAAAAGCTGGTGAAGGACATACAGAAGCTGCTGCGTCCGCTCCACCGCGAAGGAGGGAATGATCACTTTGCCGCCTCGCTTGAGGGCCCGGTTAATAATCTCCGCCACCTTGTCGTCCGCCCCCGTTCCCAGCTCGTGCTCACGCCCACCGTAAGTGCTTTCCATCAGCACAAAATCGACCCCCTCGCTCCCCACCGGATCACGAAGAAGGTCGTTGTTTCCGCGACCAACGTCACCGGAGAAAAGAAGTCGCTTCTTTTTCCCGTCGGCCTCGTCCTCGATGTCCAGAATGATCTGGGCACTACCGAGAATATGCCCCGCATCGATAAAGGTCAACTCGACCCCTTTGGCGATCATGATCTTGCGATCATATCCCACATTCACGAACTGACGGAGGCAGAGCTCGGCATCAATCGGAGTATAGAGTGGCTCGATCAGGGGAAGACCATCCTTGAGGCGGTGTTTATTGACCCACTCGGCATCGGATTGCTGAATTCTCGCCGAATCCGCGAGCATGATCTGACAAAGATCGCGCGTTCCAAAGGTGGCGTAGATATTCCCGTCAAACCCCTTGCTCGAAAGATTGGGCAGGTTGCCACTGTGATCGATATGGGCGTGGGAAAGCACCACTTGATCAATCGTCTTCGGATCAAAATGAGGAAAGCAACAATTCACCTCGTAGGCATCTTTCCGTCGCCCTTGATAAAGCCCGCAATCCAAAAGGATGCGCTGACCGTTGACCTCCAAAAGATGCTGCGACCCAGTCGTGGTCCCTGCTGCTCCGCAAAACTTCAGTTTCATATGTAGCATGAAGGCTACCTGCGGGAGTCGAAGGTGGCCAACCAAAAGTCAAATCCAGCCTTCGGCGCAAGGGATGATGATTTTCTGCTCCTCCCTCCTTGCGCTGGAGAGCTCGTTTTGGAGAATACCCACCCATGAGCAATCTCTCACAAGCTGTCAGCATCAACCCCTACTTCAAAGTCCAGCCCGGCAAACTCGATGCCTTCAAGGAAACGATGAAGGAATTCGTCAAGCGCACCGCCACCGAGGACACCTGCCTCTACTACGACTTCTCAGTCTGTGGCGACCAGGTCTTCTGCCGGGAAGCCTATGTCGGCGCCGCCGGAGTTCTCAAGCATCTTGAGAACGTCGGCTCCTGCATCGAAGAAGCCCTGACCTTTTCCGAACTCTACCGCCTCGAAATTCACGGCCCAGCCGCAGAGTTGGAGCTGCTCAAGGGTCCTCTTGCGGATCTCAACCCTGATTTCTACGAGCGTGTCACCGGCATTGCGCAGACTCCATCTCCGGGCTAGTATTTCCGCATGCCGACGAAGAAGGACATTCAGGACCTCTATTTCATGGATTCGCGATTCAAGCTTCTTGAAATCGCCTCCTTTTTAGATCGGATCGACCGTCATGACGGTCAGGCCGACTTCCGCCATCCCGCTTTCATGAAAGCGCTCAAGGCCATGCAGAATCCGCCCGAGGGAACGACCCGGGCCCAGGCCGTTCACCTTGCCTTGTCCGATCATTCCACCGAACCCGCCGAAGCCGCAACCATTCAGTTTGCTTTGGGAGCCCACAATGAAGGAGGTCAGCCGTGAAATACATTGAGCCCCACGCCCACATGGTCAGCCGGACCACGGCAGATTATCAGGCCATCGCCCAGGTCGGTTGCGAGGCCCTTTGCGAACCCGCCTTCTGGGCGGGCTTTGATCGGGCCTCGGCGCAGGGATTCTACGATTATTACCGCCAACTCACCGAGTATGAACCCGCCCGTGCCGCCAAATTTGGCATCAAGCACTTCTGCTGGCTCTGCATCAATCCCAAGGAAGCGGAAGACCCCGTCTTTGCCCGTGAGGTCATGTCCTTGATCCCGGACTTTATCGACCGACCCAACGTGCTGGGAATCGGTGAAATCGGCCTCAACAAAAATACCAAGAACGAACTCATAATTTTCGAGGAGCACCTCGAAATCGCCAAAAAATTTGACCGCCCCATCCTCATTCACACTCCCCATCTCGAGGATAAGCTGAAAGGAACCCGCCTCATTCTCGACGCCCTCAAAAACGCCAACGTCGATCGCGACCGCGTCATCATTGATCATGTCGAAGAACACACCGCACCCCTCGTTCTCAACGAAGGATACTGGGCCGGCATGACCTTGTATCCCGAGTCGAAATGCTCACCCGCCCGTGCCATCGACATCCTCGAAACCTTCGGCATGGAACGCATCTGGATGAACTCGTCTTGCGACTGGGGCATTTCCGATCCCCTGGCTGTCATCAAGTGCGCCCTTGAAATGAAGACGCGGCAGCATTCGGCCGAAATTATCGAAAAGGTCATCTACGACAACCCCAAGGCCTTCCTCTCCCAGTGCCCTAATTTTTCTCTCTAACAATGAGAACAACCGTCGCACTACTTGGGCTTCTCATTGGATCTCTTCAGGCCGAAATGGTTCTTTGGAGAGCCTCCGGGACCATCGCCGCTACTTCAGGGAGCTTCGCCGACGAATCATTACCCGTCGGCGAACCAGTCTCAATCCGCATGACCTATGACGATCGAGCCGAAGAGGTCATCCTCAAAAACATCCTTGGCGATGTCGAAAGCGACTACCGAACCGCGATTGACCTCACCCTGACGATCGAGATCGGCACGCGCATTTGGAAAGGAAGAACCTTCAGCGGCTCCAGCGCCTTGCCCCACACCTTCTTCACCAAGGTGCGCAGCTTCTCCCCCACACCCGAGTCAGTCACCGCCACCGTCGATCGCAGGGACAATGGCATCTTCACCTCGTTCCCCCTCAGCTCAGTCGGTGAGGCACTCTCCTGCGAAGTCAGCTTCCTGGGCCCCAAGACCTTCCTCGGCGTGGGCATCGAGAGCCTCGAAGTCGATCCTTCCGTGATCACCACGGCCAACGGCTCGCTCAAAAGCGGAGCCAGCGAACTTCAATTCGACATCACCCCCTCCAGCGTCGAAGTCCTCGACCTCGCGCAAGAGCCCGTTTCCCCTACCCTCAATTTCTCGACCCTCGGAAACAATTTCCTCATCAACTGGAGGAGCAGCCCGTTTTTCACCTATCGCATCGAACGGACCCTCACTCTCAAAGAGGGTGACTGGACCGCACTCGAGACCATCAATGGCACCGGCGCGGCCTTCACCCGGCAATATCCTCGCGGTGATTCCCCGGAATTCTATCGTATTGTAACCGAAACGAAGTCTCCCTAGCGATCTTCCCACTTGCGGACCCGCTCCGCTCCGGTATGACTGCCGCGTGAAGTTCCGCGACCACCACCACCTCGCTTATTGCACCAACGTCCACCCGGCCGAAAGCTGGCATGAGACCTTCGAGGTCCTCAAGACGGACGTTCTCGCTGTGCGCGATCGCGTTGCCGCCGACCAACCCTTCGCGATCGGGCTCCGCCTCTCCGCGATCGCCGCTGCGACCCTCGTCGAGGGCGAAGGCGAAGCCCTCCTCGAGTTCAAAAAGTGGCTCGACCAAAAAAATTGCTACGTCTTCACCATCAACGGCTTCCCCTACGGCTCCTTTCACGGAACCCGCGTCAAAGAAAAAGTCTACCAACCAGACTGGACCAGCAAGGACCGCCTCGTCTACACCAGCAACCTTTTCATCATCATCTCCGAGCTCTGCCCAGAAGACTCCGGCGGCTCCGTCTCCACCCTCCCCGGCTCCTTCAAAGAATTCCAAGCCGACGAAAATCTCATCTTTGCAAACCTCTACGCCGCGTCTCGCTTCATCGAAACCCTTGCCAAAGAATCCGGCAAAGACCTCCACCTCGGCCTCGAACCCGAACCCCTCGGTCACTTCGAAAACACCGAAGAGACCCTCTCCTTTTTCCAACGCTTCTACGCTTGGTGCGAAAAGCGAGATCTCCGCACCGACTGCCTCAAAAAGCATATCGGAATCAACTACGACACCTGCCACTTCGCCCTCGAGTTCGAGGACTGCGCCACCTCCCTCAAAGCGCTCACCGACGCCGGTCTCCGCATTTCAAAAATCCACCTCTCGAACGCCCTCTCCTTCGACCCACAAAATAAAGAGGCTCTCGCCGCCATCCAGCAATTCAACGAGCCCACCTATCTCCACCAGGTCATCCTGAACACCACCCCTCTCACCCGCTTCAGAGACCTCCCTGACTTCCTTTCCTCACTGCTGACTTCCAACTTCCAACTTCCACCCCAGGCCGAAGGCCGCATCCACTTCCACATCCCCCTTTATTCCGAGCCACTTGCCCCCCTCTCCTCCACTCTCGATCACGCCGAAGCCGCCCTCGCCTACCTGACAAAGTTTCCCGAAACCTGCCCCCACCTAGAAATCGAAACCTACACCTGGGGCGTCCTCCCGGAAGCCCTTCAGAAACCCCTCACCGATCAAATCACGGCTGAGTATGATTGGGTCCGCGCCCAATAAAAACTACGCCTAGCTCGTCAGCGAGCAGATCGTCTCATAAAGCTCCTCGATCAACGGCACCGAAACTCCCGCCTTCCGGGCTCGCCTCATTGGCTCACCCCAGATCGCCTCGACTTCAACTTCACGACCTTCCACAAAGTCGATCATACTGGACGGTCGGTAAGGTCCCATCGGATAGGTTCTCTTGAGCTGCACTTCCGCATACTCGGCCTCGATATCATACCCCAGCGCATTGGCTGCAAGAATGACTTCGCCCATGAGCGCCCGCACCTTGAAATCGCCATTCGGACGCTCCAGCAAGACCTCTGTATTAATGCCACCCTCGGTGATGCAGAGACCATTGAAGGGAATATTCCACACCAATTTCCGCCATTGAGTCTCACCCAGATCCTCCGAAACCGCGCATCCCACTTGGGCATTCTCAAAAATTTTCGCCAACTCTTTGAGCCGTTCGGTTACTCCCGGGGTCGCTTCGCCCATTGCGATGGGCCCTCCGCCGGTATGCCGGATATCGCCCGGAGCAATCCGGTTGATACACACAAAACAGAGGGCTCCCAAGACCCGGCCGGCTCCAAAAATCTTGCTCAAAGCCTCAATACTTCCCAACCCGTTCTGTAAAGTCAGGACCATGGAATCCTCGCGAAGCATCGGCCGGATCACTTCCTCGTAAAGATGGTTGGACGTCGTCTTCCAAGCCACGATCACGACGTCCACTTTCCCGATCTCCTCCGGCGACCTGGCACACGCCACCCTTGGCAGTTCGAAGTCCCCGTGGATACTTTGAATTTTCATCCCGTGGACCGAAACGTGATCAAAATCCGACCGGAGAAGAAAACGCACCTCATTCCCGGCCTCGGCGAGCCGGGCCCCATAGTAGCAACCCACAGCCCCTGCTCCCACAATCGCAAAACTTTTCATCGTTTCAATTCTCGAGCGACCTTCACTGCGGTCGCGATGGTATTGCGGTGAATCTTGGCAGTGTATTCCTGCTGCCGGTTGGAGCCACCACCGTAAAGAATGGCGATCGGAATCCGGTTTTTCATGAAGGCCCGCAAGATCACTTCATCGCGTTTCATGAAGTCCTTCAGATCAAGCAACATCTGCCCGCCGCGATCGTTCCGGTGATTATCCGCCCCCGCAATCCAGATCACGAGATCTGGAGAAAAGACATCCAGCGCTGCCGCCAGGGTGTTGAACAATTGCTTCAAATACATCTCCCCCTCGACATAGCGGACCGTCTCGATATCCATCGAGCCATCCACTTTGTTCGACGAGAAATCACGCCCCACGTGAATGGAGTAAGTGAACACGTTGGGATCATCAGCGAGGATGTTGTTGGTCCCGTTTCCCTGATGAGCCGCCGTATCAACAACCATCACCTTGATCCCCGGGCGACGCACCTGGAGATCCCGGATGGCAATGGCAATGTCATTGAAAACACAGTATCCCTCGCCGTGATTTTTAAAGGCATGGTGGGTTCCTCCGGCAAGAACAGCCGCGACACCATCGACCAAAGCCGCGTGACAGGCCTGCCGGGTTGCCTCGGCCTCGGTCGCGCTCCGGGAATAAAGCTGCGGCGTCACCGGCAAGCCCAGCAGAATCTGCTCCTTCCGGTCGAGATGGCCATGGTAAATCTTGGAAAGATAATCCCCGTCGTGCACCCGCCGCAGGACATGGGTTTCGGCCGCGCGAACTTCAATAATGTCCTCCCCTTTGACCACGCCCCCGCCAACAAGCATGTTTTTGGCCACCTCAAATTTCTCCATCGGAAACGGGTGTCCCTTGGGAAGCTCGAGGAAAAATTCGGAGGAATAAAAGCAGCGCATTTCGTGACTGCCCCGACTGTCGCGTCCCCGGCGCCTTAGGGCAAGAAAAGACCGTCACACACTGAAGACTGGCAATCTGAAATTTTTTCCCTATTTTGACTCCGGTGCTCGCCAGAACTGTCATTTTCCTCGTCATGGTCTCCTTGCAGGCCGCTGCTCAGAACGGTCCCCAAATTACCGTGGTGACCAGAACCGTCGACCCCGTCCGGGCCCAGAAAACGCTTTATCCTTGGAAAAAATACATCACCGCCACCGTTTTCTGGGTTGGCGAAAAGCCCACCGCCAACAATCCAACGCCCAACAACAAGTCATCCTGGGATCAGGAATGGGAAAAAAACTACGGAGGCTACGACAACCCCGACCCAGCCGCCCGCAACGGCTTTATTCCCGCAGCCTTCACCCCGAAGCAGAACCCCTTCTACGTCGCTCTTCCCTACAACGACTGCCTCAACCACGCCAACCACAAACCGGAGGCGGCCCGCGTCATCCCCTGGTGGAATCGCTACCAGCCCGACCCCGGAGACACCGTCTGCAAGGGACGTTGGGTGCAAATCTATTCCTCCGAAACCAAAAAAATCTGCTACGCCCAATGGGAAGACTGTGGCCCCTGGGTGACAGACGATTGGGAATACGTCTTCGGACAGAAGCCACCGAAGAACACGATGAACAAGGGTGCCGGCATCGATATTTCACCGGCCGTGCGCGACTTCCTGGGAATCAGCAACCGCGCCACCATCCACTGGCGCTTTACCGAATTTTCCCGGGTCCCCTCCCAAGGCCCCTGGGCCAAATGGGGAGACAATAACCCCTTCGTCAACAAAGCGATCAACCCCGACATGGAGGAACGGAAGCGATATTTCCAACAACTCCGCGAAGGAACGCTCCGATCGCAACAAGGGCGATAGCGTAAAAAAGGAAAAAAAGAAAAGGGCGGGTCCGAAGACCCACCCTTTTCGCACACACAATCGACAAACCTTTGAGTAACAAACAAAAACTCTCAGGTTGCCGAATGAAATGCAGCTCACGTGCCAACGTCTGATGATTCCCACCTATCTGATCAATGAATCTCATTCCTCGTGACAAAACCGACAACCGCCTCCGTTTATACACCGATGAAACTCCTTCTGCTCACTCTCCTCTTCCCCGTCACTCTCTCTGCCCAAGCGCCCGGAGTGGCCATCGTCGATCAGTCGCGGCCCGGCTTAAAGAAGGAAAAAACCGCGATCAGCGATCAGGTCGAGAGTCTCATGGAGGACGAGAAGCTTCTCCCCCTCGAAGAAACAAAAGCCGCTCTCAAGAATCCCACCCCCCAGAAATTTGAACTCCCTGCGACCAGAAACACCCGCCTGTCTCCGCCTGAGATCGCCGAAACTGTCAGCAAAAGTTTGTTTCGCGTCGGCTGGGGATACCTCTGCGAAAGCTGCGATCACTGGCATGTCAGCCTCGCGGGCGGTTATGCCGTGAGTGGCGATGGCGTCATCGCGACCTGCGCCCACGTCATCGATACCGATGGCATGAAAATTCGCAAGGGCGGCCTCATCGCCGTCGATCAATCCGGTAAGGTCTACCCTGTCAAAGCAATCCTGGCGAACCACGACAAAATGGATGCGGCCCTCGTGAAAATTGACTGCAAGACCACCCCGCTTCCCCTCAACGACCAGATCCGGCCCGGTGATCTTGCCTTCTGCCTGAGCCGCCCCCTCGGTCAACGGGACTACTTCTCCAAGGGCATGGTCAATCGATTCTACTGGGACAACCACCAACGTGGAGACGATGATTTTTCATTACACGCTCTCGCCCATCTCAAACTCAACGTCAGCAGCCGTTGGGCCCAGGGAAGCAGTGGCTCTCCCGTCGTTGATCGCTTCGGCAACGCCATTGGCCATGTCGCCCTCATCCACCCACTTTCCAAAGGCTCGCCTGCCGACCTCAAAGGCAAGGGCAAAGGAGACCAGACCACCATGATCACGCTGCACACCGCCACCCCGGCCCGTGCCGTCATGGCCCTTGCCAGGAGCATGCCCTGACAAACGAACCACGGGGTTGCCGACCTCATCGCCCCCTCAACCGTCACCAGTCCAGAGATCCAAAAAGCCCACTTGTCACTTTCGTTCCACCCGAAACGATGCAATGCTGTCCGGCGAGATTCCATGAGCGATTGGTCAGACATCGGTGAAAAACTCAAAGAGTCCAGGGAAGCCCGGAACCTCTCGCTAGAAGATGTTGCCCACAAGACCCGCATCCCGGTCCCCTCGCTCAAAGCAATCGAGGCAAACTCCTATTCCGCCTTCCCCAGCCCGGCCTACGCGAAAAGCTTTGTGCAACAGTATGCCGACTATCTCGAGTTTGACGCCGATGGATGGCTCGACAATTTCCAAACCGGAAACGTCCTCGCGAATTCCGACGGCCTCAAATACCTCAACGAGCCGAATAAAAAAACGTCCAAGGTTCCTCCCACACCCAAAAGACAATCATCGCCTCAAAACATTCCGAGGGAGTCTCTGGGTCAGCCCCTTCTCCTCCTCGTCATGACCGGCGGATTCATCGCAGCCGGCCTTTGGGGTTTTCTCATTGTCGAAAAACGGCTGAATCCCGGAAAATCCTCCCCTCCCGCTCAAACTGAAAAAAAGACCGCCCCTGTTCTTCCTATCGTCGAAAAACCGCCCCACCCCAACGACCCCTCGCCCAACCCGCTCATCACTCCACCTCCCTCCGACCTGCCAACCATCGTCTTTTCGGAAGAAGTCCCGCCGCCCCGTGCGATCATCGTGGAAGATGACGATGGACAGCCCACATCCTTGACACCCGGACCAATCGCCGGAGACTAGCGCCACGCCATGCCACAACCACTGGTTATCACCCAGGGCGACCCTGCGGGAGTCGGCCCCGAGCTCGCTCTCAAAATCCTGGCCCGTCCTCCTGGCCCAAACCTCAAGGTGGTGGGCTGTCGAAACTTTCTCAGCGAGATCGCGAAAAAACTTTCGCTGCCATTTTCGCCCGATCAGATCATCGACATCCCTTTGGAGGGAAGCGTCACCCAAGGCGAGATTTCGGCAATGGCAGGCCGACATTCCTTTACCTGTCTGGAAGCGGCCGTCGAAGGGGTTCTTTCCAGAGAATATGCCGCCGTCGTGACCAACCCCATTCACAAGGAAGCCTGGCATCTCGCCGGACTCTCCTACCCCGGCCACACCGAGTATCTCGTCGAGAAGACGAACTCTCCCCGGCACGCCATGATGCTCACTTCGGATGAGATCACGTGCTCGCTGATCACCACCCACGTCGCCCTCGCTGACGTGCCGGGCCTCCTGAAAGCGGATCGAATCCTGGAAGTCATCGTCCTTACTCACGAAGCAATGTCCGCCATTCGGGGACGCCCTGCCCGCCTCGCCATGCCGGGCCTCAACCCGCACGCCGGAGAAGGTGGCCTTTTCGGTCGCGAAGAGATTGAGCTCCTCATTCCGGTCCTCACAAAGGCCCGCGCCATGGGCATTAATATCCGCGGTCCCCTCTCACCAGACACCGCCTTCCTTCCATCCCTCCGGAAAGAAATCGACGCCTATATCTGCACTTACCACGACCAAGGTCTCATCCCGCTCAAAACCCTCGCCTTCGATCTCGGGGTGAATGTTACCCTCGGTCTCCCCATCATCCGGACGTCCGTCGATCACGGAACCGCTTTCGACATTGCCGGAAAAGGAATCGCCAGCACGACCTCGCTCGTCGAAGCGGTGGCGCTGGCCCGCCGCCTTGTTGAGGCTGGGACTAGCCCTTCCAGGATTGCTCCAACAACACCTTGAGCCGAACCGGATCGCTCGCAGAGGTCTTGGCAATGAAGCCCTTGTTGTGCGCAAAGTGCACATCCGCCTCCTCGCCCACCTGGGTGAACTCCATGCGCTTGTCATCGTTAAAACGGGACATCCCGTAGCCCTCACCGCGTCGATCCGGATAAACCATCGCAACCACGTCTTCTTCAAGCCCGAGGTCCTCAACATAGCGCCCCATTCCCATCGAAGATTCATCAGGAAGCGGTTCGGTCCTCGGCATGAAAAGCACTTTGAATCCAAAACCCATCTCCCAAATCTCGGCATGCTCGGCGATGTAAGCCAAACGAGCCTTCATCCCGCGCACGAAGCTCACGAGATCCTCGCCAATCATCTTCATCACTTCGTAAATCGGCTCCCCCTGGCGATGTTCTGTCGCCGAGGCAAAGCGACGTAACAAGGTAATGTCGACCGGGGAATTCAGTTTCGACATCGCCTCGCGGTCAATTTCGAGCCACTTAGCCGTGTCGTTCGGGCCACGTGTGTCGATGTATTCCGCGACCTCCAACCAGTTACAAAACTTGCGGGTCTCCTCATAAATTCCCAGATGCTTGAGCACCAGGCTGAGTGCACAAAGCGGTTCGGCATCGCGCGGGAACTGGTGGTGATCAAAGTTCATCTTACTTTCGTCCCACTCCAATCCGACGTCGACGACCGCGATTTCGGGATCCGCCAGATCCACCTCAGCAGGCTCACGCCGAAAAATAGGCACATTGTGCTCCGCCATGAGAAGGGCGCAGGCGAGAAAATCATCCTTATGGGCCCCTCCGGGGTGAACTACGATTTGTCGAATCATGGGAGCGGGCATAGTGTCCCTGCGGGCAATGCTCAATCACGAATGAAAATCTCCGTCATCATCCCTGCTCACAACGAGGAGGAATACCTGCCCGGAGGACTCGCGGCAGTAGCGGCGGCAGCCAAAATTTGCCCTTGTGACGTCGAGACCGTGGTCGTCCTCAATCGCTGCACCGACCGCACGGAAGAGATCGCGAGAGAATTCGGCGCCGTGATTGCGCACGAAGACGCCAAGAACCTTGCCAAAATCCGTAATGCTGGATGCGCCGCGTCCTCGGGAGAGATCATCGTCACCGTCGATGCGGACAGCCAACTGCACCCGCAGTTCCTGCGGATCGTTCTGGAAAAACTGAAAAGCCCCATCATCGGCGGCGGAGCCTTCGTCGTTCCAGAACGCTGGTCGCTCGGCATTGTCGCCAGTGCCATGATGGTCGTGCCCTACCTCGCCAAACACCGGGTCTCTTACGGTTCTTTTTGGACCACGAGAAAAAGCTTCGAAGCCATTGGTGGTTTCAATCCCGCATTCGTCACCATCGAAGATGTCGACTTCGCAGTGCGACTCCGCGACTACGGTCGCACGAAGCAAAAAAAGTGGGGAACGGTCTGGACCGCTCCCCTGAAAACTTCCTGCCGGAAATTTGATCAATACGGCGACTGGCATCTCGTTCGTGACCCTGGCTTTCTCAAACGCGCCTTTCACGGCACGGATGAGGAAGTGGCGAACGAGTATTGGTATGACCAGCGCTCATCTTGAGATGAGATCTACGCGTCAATCTTGCGATAGGCCGCCATGAGCGCATCGAGGCCTTCCTGGCCCTTCTTGCTGGCACCGTGCTCCATCCCGATGACTCCGTCGTACTTTTTCTCGCGAAGGAATTGAGTAACCGCTCCCATATCGAGTTTTCCGGTTCCCGGTTCGTTGCGGCCCGGAGAATCACCATACTGGATGTAGCAAACCTGGTCCCAAACTTTTTCGGCATTCTCGATCAGCTTGTCGCCATTGCCGATCTGACCTTCGTGGAAGAAGTCAGCGAGAAGTTTGCAGGACTTACGATTCACGAGCTTGCAAAGAAGGTGGCCATCTTCAAAGGACCGAATGAGAGGCTGTCCCCCGCCGATGCCATGGGAAAGAGGCTCCTGGGCCAAGACAACTCCGGCTTCCTCGACGATGTCACAACACATCTGCATCGTATCCACAGAAGCCGCAATTTGTTCCTCGCGGGTCATCGACTCATCCCAAAGCCCGGGAAGCATCGTCATAAAGGTCTGGCCACTTCGCTTGGCCACTTCCACTCCGCGGAGCAGGTCTTTCTTGATCGTTGCGAGCTGCTCGGGAGTGAGTTTGTGGAACATGCCCTTCGCTCCGGTGGTGATCACGGAAACTCCAAAGGCCATCTTCTTCTCCTTCACGAAGGCCCCCACCTCCTCCTGAACCGCAGGAGCCTGACCGTTGAAGCCATTGTCTTCCCATCCGCGGAAGCCCAGATCATAGGCATACTGCATCTGGGCCACGTAGCCCTCTTTTTTACCCGGACCAGCAGCAAGGAGCCCGGGATGAGGGCCAAACTTGGCAAGGAAGGCTTTTCCTTTTTCTTCGTGATGATTGGCAAATGCGGATCCTCCCGCAAGAGCGGCGAAGGAAGCGGTCAACTGGCTAAAATGGCGTCTGTTCATGATTTAGTGTGGAACTTTCTATACGTAACCACCCAAGCCCTCTTGTCAGCAAGCCGGAAAAACAATTAAGCGACGGTTTATAAGACGGGGCAGCTCCTCTCCGCTGGCATCGAGAAACCCCTGCCCTCTCAAATCCTCAAGGAGATCCTTGGAGCGTCGCGGGAAAAACTCCCGAAAGAGGCCGCTCTCCGGCCCGCTCAACCGCAACCACTTCTCCGTTCCCGGGCCCATACCGCTCTTCTTCCGCCCGCACCACCTTTCCCCTCCGTTCACTCTCCCGCTTCAAAAACGGCTCCCCCTCATCAAGCAAACCACGGTAGCGGATCGCCGCCGCCTCCGGCGCTAAAATACCATCGTCCGTCAAAAGTTCCTCCGCCCGCCCAGAAAACTTTGCCCGAAATTCCGGCACCTCGATCAACTTCCGAAAGAGATACCCTCGTCGCCCCATGCGCCGCCATCTCACAAGTCACCGTAAACTCCCCCTCTTCAAAACCCGACCACCTCACAATCGCAGGCTTCTCCCACTCCTCTCCCCGGACCTTGCGGAGGCAGTAAAACCCGTCACCAAGGCATGTTCTGGAAATCACCCGCCTCCTCCCCCCTTACCCAAGCAAGAACTCCGTGAAACCAAGGATTTGCGTAAAGTGTCTGGCTTTTTGAATTGCCCAGCTCCCAGCTCCCAGCTCCAAGCTCCAAGCTCCAACCTCCAAGCTCCAAGCTCCCAGCTCCAACCTCCAACCTCCAACCTCCAAGCTCCAAGCTCCAAGCTCCAAGCTCCAAGCTCCCAGCTCCAAGCTCCAAGCTCCCAGCTCCCAGCTCCCAGTTCCCAGTTCCCAGCTCCCAGTTCCCAGCTCCCAGTTCCCAGTTCCCAGCTCCAAGCTCCCAGCTCCAAGCTCCAAGCTCCAAGCTCCAAGCTCCAAGCTCCAACCTCCCAGCTCCCAGCTCCCAGCTCCCAGCTCCCAGCTCCCAGCTCCCAGCTCCAAGCTCCAAGCTCCAAGCTCCAAGCTCCAAGCTGAAGTCGAACGAACCGTCCCGGTCGCCGGCTGACGGTCCCGGGATTGAGCGCAATGCCTTCGTATATTTCGGAGTCGTTCCAAAGCCTCAACGAGGCGGCCTACGATAGCCCAGGGCAAAGGGAGG
>Ga0209390_10005390_pt1 | contig 18152 bp, 10 predicted proteins | sample BON01_FD_187212 | JGI IMG/M metagenome (GOLD analysis project Ga0209390, IMG submission 187212) | Freshwater microbial communities from Lake Bonney liftoff mats and glacier meltwater in Antarctica - BON-01 (SPAdes) (version 2) | ecosystem: Environmental > Aquatic > Freshwater > Ice > Glacier...
CATTATTGCCTACTACTTCTCCGTCATTTGACTTTGCATTCCCTGTGAGGATATAGCCGCCATCTGAAGTTTGACGGATGGTGGTTGCCGCGTCTTCATCACTTCCACCCAGTGCCTTTTGCCATTCAATGTTACCGCTGCTGCTCAATTTTACGACCCAAAAATCCAGAAAGTTGCCAGGGTTTCCAGCTGCATCGCCATCCGTAGAGCTAGATCTGCCAGCGATGACAAACCCGCCATCAGCTGTTAGTTCGACACACCACGCTTCGTCACTGCCACTGCCACCAATCGCCTTTTGCCAAACAATCTCACCGGAATTACTCAATTTCACCACCCAGGTATCTTGGTCACCATGAAAGCCAGTGATGTCCCCATCATCAGACTGGGTGAATCCTACGACAATATACCCCCCGTCATTGGTTTGCCGTATGGCGTATGCCTCATCGTCATCGCTTCCGCCGAGTGCTTTTGTCCATTCGACATTGCCTATGGCATTGAGTTTTATTACCCAGAAATCAGCAATCCCATGGAAACCTACGACATCGCCATTGTTAGAACCTGTCCAACCTCCGATGATGTAGCCGCCATCGGTTGTTTGGCGGATGCAACGCGCAACATCGAAATTGGTACCGCCAAGCGTTTTTTGCCATTGGATGGTGGGCTGGGCGGTTAGCGCCAGCGCGGAAAGCCAAATGACAAGACAGGAAAAGGCTGGTTTCATCTGTAGGACTTCATTTTTGTAGAAATCGTTATTGCTCAAAAGTACAACTACAATTGAAGATGCCCTCCACGACCCCAATGGAACACGGATTGAACGGATTTGACGGATTAAAACGGATTAAGGGTTCCCACTTTTAAATCTGTTTTAAATCCGGCCAATATGTGTTCCATTTTGGGCAGCAGGAGCAGCTTTTCAATCCTTCGTCAACATCCCTGAACACACCTTTCCCGCAGTCGTGAGCGCCATTACCTGGTACAATCCACTGGCAAATGCTGAAATATCAACGCTTCCACCATTGGGAATGCTTTGTCGACGCATTTCCTTGCCTTGCAGGTCTGAAATGACGAAATCTATGCTTGTTGCACCATTCGGAATTTTCAGGGTTACGAATTGGTGGGCCGGGTTGGGAAATATTTCCAACGCTGTGGTTGCTTCCTCCAGGGCTTCCTCCACGCCAACGGATTCCGGCGCGAGCTTGACGATCCAGACATCGGACTTCCCTTTCACGCCCGTGACATCGCCGTTGTTCGACCATGCCGAGCCCGCCAGGATATAGCCATTGTCTTTGGTTTTTTGAATGGAATAACAGGCTTCTCCTTGGGTCCCGCCCAGCGTTTTTTGCCAAATTATTTGCCCTGGTGGACTCATTTTTACCACCCACATTACTTGAATGCCATTATGGTAGGGGACATCGCCGTCTTTTGATTTTGTGAATCCCGCCAAAATAAAGCTGCCATCGCCCTCTATCAGAAAGCTTCTTGCATAATCTGCATTGGTGCCACCGATGGTTTTTTGCCAGATCAATTCGCCCGTTTTTTTGAGTTTGACGACCCAGTAGTCAAAAAAGCCTTTATGTTCTGTTATATCCCCATTGTTGGAGCCAGCATAGCCAAATCCTATGTAGCCGTCAGCCGTTTCGTAAATATCTGTTCCAACATCCAATCCTGCGCCACCAAGGGGGTGTTGCCATTCCAGGTCACCAGTGCTTCTGAGTTTTACAACCCAAAAGTCTACATTGCCGTTGTTCCCTTGTACATCTCCATCCTGGGAAAGTGCTTCCCCGGCAAGTATATATCCGCCGTCTGAAGTTTGTCGGATGGCAATTGCAGTTTCCTCACTGCTCCCGCCAAATGATTTTTGCCATTGGATGTCGCCGCTACTGCTCATTTTTACCACCCAAAAATCCAGGTAATTGCCTGGGTTCCCTGCTGCATCTCCATCTGTTGAGCTTGATCTGCCAGCGACGATGAAACCGCCATCAGCAGTTAGTTCGACACACCATGCTTCATCCCAATCACTACCGCCGAGTGCTTTCTGCCAAATTATCTCCCCGGAATTACTCAGCTTTACCACCCAGGCATCTTTATCGCCGTGAAAATTAGTGACATCCCCATCATCAGACAAGGTGAAGCCTACGACAATATACCCCCCGTCATTGGTCTGCCGTATGGCGTATGCCTTGTCGTCATCGCTGCCACCAAGCGCTTTTGTCCATTCGACATTGCCTATGGCATTGAGTTTTATTACCCAAAAATCATATATTCCGTGGAAACCTAGGACATCGCCATTGTTGGAGCCTGTCCAACCTGCAATGATGAAACCGCCATCGGTTGTTTGGCGAATGCACCGAGCAACATCGAAATAACTGCCACCGAGGCTTTTCTGCCATTGGATTGCGGGCTGGGCAAGGCTCACGAAAGGGGAAAGCCAAATGACAAGATGTAAAAAGGCAGGTTTCATGTTTAGGATTTTATTTTTTTGTAGAAATGGTTATTGCTCAAAAGTACAGCTGCAATTTGCAATTCCCCGCACACATGCCCCCCAATGGAACACGGATTGAACAGATTCTGCCTATCCGCATATTGTACAGTAATCGCACATGCAACGTGTAATGACATAACTACCTAAAAATCAATATATTATAAAAACAATCATTGACCCTAATCTACTTTTTTACATCATTTTCCTTATTGGTGCTATCGGTGCTGCCTTTTATGGGCAAGGTTGGAACGCCGGGAGGCCGAGTATTAAGAAGTGATTGAATGCTATCTCTTTCATGTATAACAGTTTCATATTTGGCGTTTATTTCATTAAAATCAGCCTTGTATGTATTAGTTAGTGATTCATGCAATTTCCCAGCAGCGAACAATATACCGATGGCGAAAATTAAGAACGAAACCTTTGCTCCCATAGGCCAAGTACAAAAGAAAACTTCTTTTTGAACCATATCTCCACCTTTTGCTAAATAGATAATGCAGCCTGCAACAAGGGAAGCGGCTTCATTTATACGGACTGTTTCATTTTTTAAGTCGTAAATTGTAGGTTCTTGAGCTAATGGAGTTTGAATAATTTTCATCTTGATTAAATCTGAATAGTAACTCGAACTTTCGCCGACATATTTTTTGATTAACTCGGCTGTGTCTCGAACCCAATCTGTATATTCAAGTCTCCCTACTCGAATAACTCCACTTTCAGAAATACAATTTTGTTCTTTTAGTTGTTCAATTGCGTTTATTCTCCTCCAATTAAGGGTTTTCTGAAAAAAAATGCTTATAAATTCACTTAATGCAACCATAGGAAAGATTTTTAAAGGTTCGTCACAAACCTACAAAAAACCGTACATTTACACACTCATAACACGCATATTCTACAGTAATTTATCGGAAAAAAATCGCCTTTTCGTCGTAAAAACAAGTGAATCATAGATTAACGCATTAATTTTGTATTGTAGTTCAAACGAAGTTAACATGAATCTTTTACAGGTTGTCAAAGAATACCTGAACGAAGAAGTTTGCCTACAACGCTTTGTGGACTACCGTTTGCAACGTGGAATCACTTTCGGAACAAACAATCAACTAAGAGGCGACCAAGGGGCTAAATTCGGGCGTGGTTGCGATTTCAGACGATTGGAAGGAGAGGGTTGGACAGGGTAGTGAGCAGCAGTATAACGCAAAATGTAACGCCACCAAAACAAGCAATGGAGAAACTGCCTTGGGTTCACACAGTTATTTCAAACACCCAAAAAATGACTGCTTGAGTTCACCCTGTAGTAGCCAAGGAATACTTACAGAACTACTTGAACGAGTTTTGTTGGAAAATTAACCGCCGTAATTTTGCATCCGATCCGTTTGAACGGGCAATGTGCATGGCAGTTGACGAATATTGGTGTTGAATCTTTCATCACAAAAATAAAAACGGGAGATAAAAATTTCAAATCATGTCATTTTATTTAAACATAATTCTTGCAATTATTGCCATTCCGCTAATTATTTTGCCTTTTGGCAAATTGAGAGATAAGCGTGTAAAAGCAAATTTTGGATTTACTATAAATGGAATAATTTTCTATGTCTGTATGGTTTTAGCGACAGGGATTTCAATATGGAAAGAATGTTTGAGCAATCAAGAAGAAGGAACCAAAGAAAAACGGAATAATGAGGTTCAATCTAAAGTTGATACAATCTCGGATAAAATAAGAAGCCTCGATAGTTTGGGCCAACAATTAGATGCAGTTCATTTTAATACGTTGCAAGCAATTGAAGAGCGGGAAAGATTTTTGGTAGAATTCAATCGTATGAATGACAAGATAAAATCATTAACTGAAAATGAAAAACAGAAATTTGAATCAAGTCATCCGGAGATAATTATTTATGAAGAACCTTTTTTTAGTGTTTTTGATTCTGTCAATCTAAAATACTCATTAAAATTCCGATTAATTAACAATGGCAGTAGGACAGCAGATAAGATTGAAATAAACCCAATAATTTTTGTTTCAACAGACAAAGAAATTATAAGTCATTTAGAAATTGGTAAATTGCGTCGACCAACGAATCCAACAACAAAAATTTCTTCCTATGAGAAAAGCAAACTCTACACCGAAGTTTTTTATGATGAAATTGGGTTTCCTGACAATGAAAGCGTTGAAAGGTTTAACAACATAGTTTTTTTAGCAATTAAGGTTCAATATTCAGATGCCTTTACAGGAGAAAAACATTCTAACATTGAATATTTCGGGTGGTATAATTTCTCAAAAAACAAATACACGTTTAAGAGGTGTTCAAATGAAGGGTTTAATCTTATTGAAAAATATTTGAATAAAATAAACCTAAAATTTTAGATTTTCTGATATTTATGAGCAAAGGAGAATTGTAATGATTGAAAAAGTAAAAATATATTGTTTTGCAGATGCAGAACTTTATTTCAAAAACCAACCAAAAGAAACGTATTTAGAATTCATTCAAGATTTAGAAGCGTGTATTACTTTTGATTGGCCTACATTCTGTCAAAGGATTAATTCTTTGCAAAAAAGTTATCTTTCAGAAATTGAATTTGTTCATTGACTTCTGGTTCTAATGATTCCGACCAAGTAAAGGTGATGTCTGCCATCGTATTGGGTTTCTTTGGATTAAGTTGACCTGAAACAGTTATCGTAAAGTTCTCATAGTGTCACTCCTTGCTAAGTTTACTTATTTTTGATTCAAGAATTTGCAATTTCCTTTCAATATGCTTGTTCAAAACAAGATTTATCTGTGCGAAGTCAAGTTCATTTGATTCTGGGACTGGAGTAATTCTGTTGTTTAATTGTATCATGTCGCTTTTTTTGCCCCTAAAATATGGGAAAACTGTTTTTTTGAGTAAAAAAATTTAAATCATTGCAAATCAAACAGTTAACCAAATTACTGTACGATAACCGTATAGGCAAAAAAGATTTTTCACAAGCCTTTGAAGCGCGACACCTGCCCCCAGCGCAAATCCACCCCCAAACCTCACTCCAAAGTAACCACCCTCCCAACATACCGCATCCCCATTCCATCCAACAAAACGACCGAATAAAACCCCGCTGCCAAAACCCCACGTGGCAAAACAGCCGTCTCCTGCCACAGATTATCTGCTTCAAAAACCACCTGTCCAAGCATGTTCAGCAGCATCAATTGATAAGGCTTTTCAACCTTTTCAGCATCAATGAAAAGCTGCTGTGAAAAGGGATTCGGATACATTTTCAAAATCTGCGCTGGTGTTTCTACCGTGCTTGAAGCCACATTGCTCGCCCTCGGCGTGGGGAACATAAAAACCGTCTCCGCACTGCCATCAGGGTAGCGCCCCCACGACACATCGGGGCTTTGCGGTCCAAAAGCGAGGCGCTCCCGCTCGGCGTAACCCTCGTTTTCCCGTTGAAAAATCGCCACCATTTCGCCCCCGGCGCTCAGCTTGAAATCCGCATGGAGAAGCCCCCGCTCCGGTTGGCCATCCGCCCAAAGCAGGAGAAAGCCGTGCGGCGGGAGGGTCGTCCGTTCAGGAAAATGAAGGGGCACCTGCCATTTGAACGGCTGCCCGGGGTCGTCGGTGAAGCACAGCCCGCCGATGTTCAGCGAGTCATCGGAAGCGTTGTACAATTCGAACCAGTCGTCGTACTCCCCATGCTCGTCGGGCAGTGTTTGGGTGTTCGAGGCGAGTATTTCATTGACAAACAGGCTCGAAACATCGTGCGGGAGGCTGTTCGGCCGACCAGGCGTACCAAGCAATACATGGCTTTCCCGCCAATCGCTGGGCAAGTTGCCCTCTTTGCCTTGCGCGAGCTCAACGGTCGCCCCCTGCCCGTCGGCAAGCGGCGGCCATGGGCGGTAGTCGGCATAGCGGACGCTGTGGACGAGCCTGCCCGATGGTTCGTTCAGGGCAATTTTTCCAAGTTTGTTGTTCAAGTCGAAATGAAAATCCCCAACAATGGCGCCCGCATCCGGGTGAAAAGTTTTGAACAGCAAACTGTCTTGGCAAACCACAAGGTAGCCGCCCGGAGCGACCACCGCATTTTTACCAAAAACAAACGCGTGCAGCCCGTGCGCCATGCGCCAGCCTGTTAACACAATGGCTTCGTCGGTGCTGTTGTGCAGTTCCAGCCAGTCGCCACTGGCGTAATTGAACGGTGGGTGGTAATTGAACTCGTTGACGTGAAGGGTCAGCCCGTAGCCGCCCGTGTGCGTATAGTAGGCGCCCATGTCGGCGGGACTGCCGTCGGGGTCTTTTGGCGAGAAGGGGTCGCCAGCGTCAATGCAGGGCGAATTGGCGGCCAGCTCGAAATTGCCGGTGGCGGGATGTACCAGTTCAGGGTCGCCGTGCAGGTTGCCCGTGCCGGGTAGCGGCTCCCGGTCGGACAGCGAATAACTGACCTGCACCTCGGATTTTGCATCAAAAAAAATGCTCGACTCGGTAGAGGCGGACAAAATCGAGTTTTTCACGTAGGCTTTACCGCCCCCCCGGAGCGCACTTTTTTCATAACAAGCCACCGCTTGGCGGTTGCCATAGAAGGTGTTTTGATCAATATAGGCGACGGCGAGGCTGTCCTTTACCGCCACGCCAAAGTCGCAGTCGTAAATCAGGTTGCGGCGGATGAGCGCACTGGACTGTGAGCCAATGGAAATGCCCTTGTCCGAGCAGTCGTGGATGATGTTGTGCTCCAAGAGGATATTTTGCGAATGAATGCCGAGGTCAATACCGTCGCAGTTGGAGCCGAGGAAGCCATAGACTTTGTTGTGCCGCACAATGCCGTTGGTGATGCCCTTGATGTCAATGGCGTCAGTATTGATGGCATGGTTTCCCCTGAAAACGCAATGCTCGATGAGCGGATTGTCCATGTCGTAGAGGCTGATGAAGCCGTTGACGCTCCCGAAAGTGTGGAACTCCGAATGGCTGATGTGGGCACTGCCGCCCCTTGCGATGAGGGGCGCTTTGCCTTCGACAATGGTGGAGTACGCCACCACCAGCGGGCAATCGTAAGCGGAAATGGTGGAAAAATGGCGGCGCCTGTCCCGCCCGAAACTTCCGCCCCGCAGGTCGGCGAAGTAGACGATGAGGCTGTCCGTCGGCTCGTCGGCCAAAATGCTGCCCCAGTAACCCGATTGCCCGTAAAACGAGCGTCGTGCCGCGTGGGAGGGGTCGGGTCGTATGCTGATGTGCTGGTCGGGCGAGCCGTTCAGGTGCAATCCGCCCTTCACGTTGATGCAAACGCCGTCTGTTAGCAGGAGCGTTGCCCCGGCTTCTACGGTCAGGCGGGCACCGGGCAGCACCGTCACGTCCTCGAAGCCGTACCACGGCGAGGCTGCTGCTGCCAGCGTGGTATCCGCCGCAATGACGGGTGGGATGATGCTGATATTTGCCAGCGGCGCAAAAACGGCGGCGAAAGCGGTGTCGCCAACGGGGGTGAGCGCAGTGTTTTCGTCCGTGCTGTTCAGCCCCTGCCAAGCCACGAAGCGGTAGCCGGGGTCAGGCACGGCTTGCAGTTGGATACGGGCATTTTTGAAAAAATGCCCGCCCATGTTTTCAGAAAAAGCCACGCCGCTGACCAGCACTTTGCCCTGCCCGATGATTTCCATGGAAACCAAGGCGCTGTCGGGTTTGCCAAAAAGGTCGATCAGGTGCTGGCGATAGTGGCTCGGCCTGTTTTCCAAAAAAGTTTTGATGAGGTTGACGTTGCCCTGCCACGCCTGCTTGGACGGCGGCGAGTTCCAGCGACCGATATGCCGCGGCATCTGGCTTTGCAGCAGGTTATACAGGCTGTCGACCGTTGCGAGTGTCACGCTGGGCTGAAAAATGGTGTTCAGGTAAGCCGCTGAGCGTTGGATGAAGTCGTCCCGGAAGCCGGGGTTTTTCAACAGGCGGTTGAAGAGCAGGGCCGCCCATTTGGGCAGGTCGCCGGACAGCCCGGCGAGTTTGGCGATGGTGTTTTCGGAAACGAGGTCGCCGCCGAGTTGTCCGAAAGCGTGTTCAAGGTCGGCGGCAATCCAGCGCCATTTGCCGTCGGCGCCGGCATCCCGGTTGCGCCAGTAGCGGTTGTTGAGGTCGGCGATTTGGTAGCCGATGAAAGCCCTTAGAATCACATAGTTCGTGAATTCATTGACATCCATTTGCGCAGCAACCTGGGCAAAAACAGCGGAATCGCTCAAGTCATTTTGCTGGACAAAATCCATCAGTCTCAAAAAATCGTACTGGTCTCCCGCCAGCACTTGCAGGCTGTCTTCGAGATAGTCGAGGTTGTCGGGGTTGATTTCGTGGTTGCTGCCGATGTACTGTTCGTCGAGGCGTTCCCGGAGTTCGTAAATGCCGTTGTACGCGCCGTTGATGAACACGATGCAGGGTTTGTAGTCCTGAAAGTCAATGTCCATTTTGCCTTTCACGAGATGCACCCCAAGTCCGTCCCGGAAGAAGGCGGTGTTGTAGTCGTTGCCGCCGTTGCGGAGCAAAAAAGCCGAATAACGGGGAATGGGTTTGCCCTCGAACAGCGGGTACTGTAAGATTTCGTCGCCATATTTTTCCTTGAAACGCACGGAAATGGGTCGCTGCGGCAGGTTGTAAATGGAAGTGCCGAACACCCGCAAACCCACGCCAGCGAGGAATGCCCGCGCGCCAGTGCCCGGCTCGAAATACTCCAGCGTGGCAGGCACTTCCCGGTCTTTGATGGCATTTTGCAGGATGCCAAAATCGAAGCCGTAGAGATTGGCGGCGTTCGAGCTGATGGCGAGCACGGGCAGTTGTGTGTTTTCATTGATGAAATAAGACTTCGTGACCACCTTGCCCGGCATCTTGCCCGGCACGTAGAGCCTTGCCTTGATGGTGAGGTTAAGGTTTAGAGGAAAGGTATTTGTGAAAACGGGCGAACCGCCGTTGGGCGTAGTGCCATCGAACGTGAAACGGATGACAGCGCCTGCCTCCTGCGTGATCAAGGAGAGTACTTGTGGCGTTGGATAAAAACCTTCGCCGAGCGAAAAAACGGGTTCGCCGGGAGTTTCCATCACCGCCGAGCTGTAGGGCGCGTTGGGGGAACCGGGCGTTGGTTCGCCAAAATACAGCCATAGCGAAGGGTCGGTCGTGCTGCGCCCGAACGATACGTCGCTGGTTTGGATGCAATAGGTAATTTCGTCCACCAGACCCTGCGGATTGAACAGCCCGATGTATTCCCCATCCCCGCTCAGTCTGAAATTGAGGTGCAGTGCGGTCATGGTTGCCAAGGCGTTTTTGAAGGCAACAAAGGCGGTGTCGCCGGGTCGTTTGTCCTGACCGTCCGCCCAGATGACGAGGTGCTGGCCGGGTGCGAGTTCCATTGCTGGCAACGCCCATTTTCCTTTGTCGGCGGGGTCGTCGGTGAAGGTGTAACCGGCGAGGCTGACGGGGGTGGCGGTGGGGTTGTACAGTTCCACGAAGTCAGAAAATTCGCCGAAATCAGGGTCGTGCGCGATGGTGGAATTGATGGCCAGCAGTTCGTTGATTTGGACTTGGGCCTGGGTGGTTTGGGCGGCAGCAATCACCATGGTTAGGATGATGATCTTGTGTTTTATGTTTTTGTAAAACATGGGTATTCAATTTTTTACATGAATAATTCATGTGTAACAATCCAGCCGTTCTCACCATCGCTCGCTTCTTTTACCCTGAGTTGTCCTGCTGTAAGCATCCGTCCACGTAAAGTGCGCTGAATGTATCAATACAAAAACATCCTGTCTTGCTTTTCCCCTTTTAACGTGGACAGATGCTTACAGCAAGACAACTCAGGGGGGCAGGTGATCGTTGGCGGATGGATAGTTACATTTATGTTGACTACTTATTGCAGCGCTGGGCAAAGCCTACCCCACATCCCCCAACTATTGTTTCAGCAATTTACCCACAAACACACCTCCCTCTGTCTTCAAACTTAAGAAATAAATCCCGGGTACCAGCCCAGTTAAATCCTCCTGTAGTTCGGCAACCCGCTCCGTGTAAGCAGTTTGGCGAAGCAGCCGCCCGTCGGCGCTATGGATTTGAAGGGTAAGCGGTGATTCTGTCGGGGTCTTCAACCGCACCGTAAGATGGTCGGAGGCAGGATTCGGGAAGATGGCAACTTCCTGGAAGGCGGGTTCCGGGTTTGTGCTGCTCGCGTTCTTGTCAAAGACGGCGAGAAAGCCCATCGACATGCGCCCATAGCGGGCGGGGTTCAGGTGTACGTAGATGGAATTCAAACTGCCCGTGTTTTGCAGGTTGTATGCGCCAAAGGTGACAGGGGCGGACTCGAAATTGCCGCCGAGAAAGAACTTGTCGTCGCCGATAGTATGGATGCAGGTGGCTTCATCGGCGTGGATGCCGCCCAGCGATTTGCCCCAAAGCTCGTTCCCGGAAGGCGCGTATTTGAACACGAAAATTTGGGGGTAATAGTATGGAAAATTGTAAGGGTTAGCAAGTGCCTGGCCTGCGAACTGGAGCGTATTGCTGAAAAAATAGCCTGTGACATAGACGTTCCCGGCTTCGTCAAGGCTGAGGCTTTTGGCGATGTCAAGGCTATGACATGGCGTGTCGCCTCCGGCCATTTTATGCCAGACGGTATTCAGGTCGGCGTCGAGTTTGAGCACATGCATCTTCGAGTTGCTGAGCGGCCAGCCCCAGCCGAGGCAGCCTAAGGTTTTTTCCCCACAGGCGTATACGTTGCTCCCATGTACCTGCAACCCGTTGAATTTTCCCAAGCTTGGATTGAGGTAGGTATTCAGGATTGACCCAGCGGGGTTATACTTCACAATAAATGCCGCAGCACTCGTGTCGTTTGTAAAGACGGTGCTGCCAAAAGTTGCCGTGCCAAACACCGAGCCACCGAGGTAAACGGCTTGGTCGTCGTCAATGGCCAGCGCAGTGGCTTGTAGGATACCGCCTTGTATGGTACCTGTTCGCTCCCAAGCTTGGTTGCCGGCAGCGTCCAATTTCTGAACAAAAACTCGAATGGTGGCGTATGTAAATTTATCGATCACCTGTCCCGAAACATAAACATTGCCATCGGCATCCAGGGCAACGCTGCTCACTTCATCTATGTCGGCAGTGCCGATTTTCTTGACCCAGGCAAGGGATTTGTCTGCCTTGTACTTCGCCACGAAAGCATCCGTTTCGCCGCTATTGAACAGGTTCGTGCCGCCAATGGTCATGGAGATACTGTTGAAATTGCCCGCCACCACGAAATCGCCATTGGATGCGGCTGCGGCATCCACGATAAAATCACGCCCTGAGCCGCCGAAACTGGCTGCCCATTCATACTGACCGGCATCGTCGGCAATGGCCACGTAGCCGTCGTCCTGCCCAGCGTTGTTGAGTGAAAAGCTGCCGACGGTGAGGGCGGTAGCGGCGAATGAGCCACTCACGATCACGCTTGTGCCGGCGTATTTGCGGATGGATGTTACAGTAGTGGTGGTGTTTGGGGTGCCAAGGCTATGCGCCCATTTCCAGACTTGGGCGTGGCTTATTAGCGGAAACAGTAAAAGGAAAACTGGGATAAAAAGGATTCTGTTTTGCATAGTATTAATGATGAATATTGCTAATCAATTGAGTCAAAATCAAAATGTTGGAAGTTGTTTAGTTGCTTTTACAAAAGGGTGATTTTGGTTGAGCAGTCATATCCCCCAAGACAGTAATAGTAACATCGGGGGTTGGTGCTATTTTTTCCTATTTCTACCAGGTGCCTGTTTTGTTCGACGAATTGTATTGATAAAACACGGTGCCTTGCAGTTTGGGATTGAGTGTAAGCCGCAAACCGCCTGCTGGCGCATAGTGTTTAAAACCCCGAATTCAAGAACCCCAAAAGCAACGCACTCGCTCCTGTGCGTCTACGACGCGAGGTGCTGTCCTTTTGGAACACGAATCTAACAGATTTAAACGGATTAAGGGTGCGCTCTAATAAATCTGTTTTAATCCGTCAAATCCGTTCAATCCGTGTTCCATTGGAGTATAAGGGGAAATATCGCCGCCGCCTCCCCCCGTAAAAAAAATCCACCCCCAAAAAAACCACCTCCCCCATCCCCTACGTACATGTGTTTGGAGGCGTCTGCACGCCCCAATTCTTTCACTTTTTCAACCAAACACAACTAATCATGACCAATTTCACAAAACGGAGCGCCAATTGGGCCTCCATGTTGGCTCTGCTTTGGCTGTCCTGCTCCTCGGTATTTGCTTCTAGCCACCGGGAAGCACCGCTGATTGCAAACGACCCACTGGCCGACAACACCGATTTGTATGCTTTCCGCAGCCCCGACAACCCCAACACCGTCACCCTGATCGCGAACTACGTGCCAGGTGCTTTCGCTTTTGGCGGCCCAAACTATTACACGTTTGGGGAAAACATCCGCTACGAAATCCACGTCGATAACAATGCGGCAGTAGCAGGTGACGAGATCGTCTACCGTTTCACCTTTACGCGCGTGAACGAAGATCCAACGACCTTTTTCAACATCCGCCTGGGCAAACAAAACCTGAAAACGAGCTACACACTCCAGCGCAGCACGGATGGAGGTGTCACGTTTACCACCATTGTCTCCAACGGCAAGGTGCCGCCGTGGAACATCGGCCCGCGTTCCATCGAATCGGGTGTAGGTTTGAACACCACTTATGAAGCCCTCGTGGCTGGTGCGATCATGACAGCCAGCTCCGGCGAAAAAGTGTTCTGCGGCTCTGCCGATGATCCTTTCTTCGTTGACCTGGGTGGAGTTTTCGACCTGGGCGACCTGCCCCGTCAAAATGGCCCTTCCCGCGACGGATTGGCCTACCTCAATGTGTGCACGATCGCCATTCAGGTGCCGATCAGCACCCTGCGCAAAACAGGTGCACCAAGTACCCCAACCAACATTCTGGATGCGGATTATGTCATCGGTGTTTGGGCTTCGGCCAGTCGCCCTGCTACCCGCACACTGGTGTCTAATGGCGGCCAGCCCAATGATACTGGCGCGTGGATACAAGTCTCCCGTATCGGTATGCCACTCACCAACGAGGTGGTTATCCCGATCGGAAATAAGGACTTCTGGAACCGGCTCACGCCTTATGATGAAATCTCGGATGTGACACTTGATAACTATTTCTACAACCCGGAACTGGCATTGTACATGGACGATGCACAGTTTGGTGGTGCAGTGCCTGCTTTCGCGCCGTTGCGCATCCAGCGCAACTCCTTGCAGAGCTACGATTTTGGCAACGGTAAAAATGGCTTGTTTGGCCTGAAAGGCTCCGCAGCAGTTGCTGGCACAGCCTTGGACGATGCTATTTTTGGCACGCTCTTGCTGCCAGGCGCTGGAAAACCACGCTCGGTCGACCTGTGGCCTATTTTCCACACGGGCGTTCCGAATTTTCCACCCTACCAATTGGCTACAGGCAAAAACGGCAACCCACTCGCTGCCGGAAAGCCATTTATCAACAACTTCTTGCCCAACGGCGGCGATATGTTGCGCCTGAACATGGCCGTGCCAGTAACGAGCCGCAGCGATGCCAAATTCAGCCCGCTTGGTATCGTGCAAGCAGCAGTGCTGGGCCTTACCGATCCGGCCTATAACACCAACACCAACATCCAGGCCATCCCAAATATGGACGGATTCCCCAACGGAAGAAGGTTGGAGGACGACGTGACACTTATTGAATTGCAAGCAGTTGGCGGCGTTGTATTGGCAGCTATCGGACTTTGGTACGATGACTATACTGTTGGCGGTACCAACTCGGTCACCCCGGATCTGGTCGACGTACTGTCATATCGCACTGGCGTAAACGGCAACGACAAGCACTTCAAAAGCACCTTCCCTTACGTGGCCCTTCCATGGAGAGGCACCGAAATAGGGCAGTAATTGGAAACATCCATCACAAAAAAAAATTCGACAATGAATCACTCAATTAATAAAATCCTGCTGGCTGCCGCTATCGTATTAGCCGCCTTCTCCAGCAGCTGGGCCTCCAGTCACCGCGAGGCACCGCTCATCGCCGACGATCCGCTGGCCGACAATGTGGACCTTTACGCGTTTCGCAGCCCCGACAACCCGAACGACATTACCCTGATTGCGACGTATGTTCCGTTGCAATTGCCGCATGGTGGCCCGAACTATTATTCTTTCGGGGAAAATATCCGTTATGAAATCCACGTGGACAATGATGCTGCGAAGCCAGGCGATGAAATCACGTATCGTTTTACCTTCCAACAAGTGAACGAAGACCCCACAACGTTTTTCAACATCCGATTGGGTAAGCAAAACTTGAAAACGACTTACACCTTGGAGCGCAGCATCGACGGTGGGGTCTCTTTTCAAACCATTGTAACCAATGGAATTGTACCGCCACCAAACGTCGGTACACGTTCCATCGAATCAGGTGTGGGTTTGAACACCACCTACGCCAACTTGATGAACGGTGCCATTAAAACCGCGACCAGCGGCGAAAAAGTGTTCTGTGGCACTTCCGATGATCCATTCTTTGTAGACCTGGGCGGCATTTTTGACCTCGGGGATGCCAAGCGCCAGAATGGTACGCCTGTTGATGGGCTGGCCTGCCTCAATGTAAGCACCATTGCATTGCAAGTGAACTTCCAGACCCTCTTAAAAGCGGGTGTTTCTCCGGGAGCAACCTCTATCCTGCAAAGCGATTTCGTGATCGGTGTATGGGCTTCAGCCAGCCGCCAGATGACCAGAACGCTTTCTGCTACCGCTGATCCAACTTTTTCGGGCCCTTGGGTACAGGTGTCACGCTTAGGCATGCCCTTGACCAACGAAGTTGTGATTCCAATTGGCCAAAAAGACTACTGGAACTCCCTGACACCATACCAGGAAATCGGCGAGACTACTTTGGACGAGTATTTCTACAATCCAGAACTGGCCTTGTACATGGATGATGCACAGTTTGGCGGCGCAGTACCGGCGTTTTCGGCCCTGCGCATTCAGCGGAATTCTTTGCAGAACTTTGATTTTGGGAATGGGAAAAACGGCCTTTTTGGCTTGAAAGGTACCCCAGACGTGGCTGGTACTGCATTGGATGATGCCATTTTTGGCAACTTGTTGCTACCAGCTGCGGGCAAGCCACGTTCTGTCGATCTGTGGCCAATATTCCACACAGGTGTTCCAAATTTACCGCCATATCAGTTGGCAACGGGAAAAGGCGGCAACCCACTTGCTCCGGGCAAGCCGTTTGTCAACAACTTCCTGCCCAACGGCGGCGATATGTTGCGCCTCAATATGGCCGTGCCGGTGACCCAGCGCGACGATCCGAAATTTAGTTCGCTAGGTTTGATTCAAGCTGCAGTTTTGGGTCTGACAGACCCTGCTTACAACACCAGCACGATGCTACAATTCATCCCTAACATGGATGGGTTCCCCAATGGCAGAAGGTTGGAAGACGACGTGACCCGCATCGAGTTACAAGCTGTTGGCGGCGTAGTTTTAGCGGCCATCGGCCTGTGGTATGATGATTATGCCGCAGGAAATCCCAATCCTGTGACCAACCAACTCCTCGGTGTATTGAATTACACGACTGGTGTGGAAAACAACGACAAGCCTTTCAGCAACACCTTCCCATACGTTGCCGAGCCAAACAGCGGAACCGGCGATTGTAGCGGGGTCGTGTTTGTAAGCACCAATGAATTATTCAACGGTGTTATTGGCCTCAGCGCCAAGCCTGTGCTGATGAAAAACTTCCCGAACCCATTCCGGGGCCAGACGACCTTCGCATTCAAAGTGAATCAGCCTACAAAAGCTACCCTGCGCATTTACAATGCACAAGGCAGTTATGTGGCAACGGCATTCACCGGTAACCTTAGCGTAGGGGAATTCGAGCATGTTTGGAATGGTGGCACGCTGCCAGTAGGCATGTACATCGCCAACCTGTATGATTCCAATGGCAATTTGCTACAATCAGGTAAAATCTTGAAATCAGAATAAGGAGCGTAGCATATTATTTTGAACATGAAAAACAGGCTGCCGGATTCGTCCGTGCAGCCTGTTTTTTTAATAGGTGTGAATTGAAAGAAATCAAATACTGCTTACCATTGTTTTTCCGAAATTGCGTCTGAAAAATAAACGCCTCAAAATAGGTAAGGAAAGTGGATATGCTTCGTTAGTTGTCATTACAATGTTCACCCCATCCCCCCAATTCAATGGAAAAACAACTTTTTTCCCTATTATTCGCGCTCAGCACAAGCATTTTCTTGCTTAACGGGCAGGAACTACGTCAAGCTCCTTATTTCCATCCAGATCAGAACAAGCTCAATGGTGAAGCGGCAGATCGTGCGAAATCGTCTGTCCTTACGGCCTTTTCGGTTCCAGATCGTTTTGACAAAGAGGCCAAAAAAGCCTTTGTAGAAGAGCGTCTGCGCATTGGCCAGAGCGTCTCCGAGGTCGTCCTGGAAACTGCCTTGTTCGACGATGTGCTGTATCCTTTCGTGAAAAGTGTGCATGAAAAAATCATCGCCGCCAACCCCGCGCTTCCAGCCACAAGCATCATATTGACCAGTGAACCGGTTCCGAACGCTTTTTCAGTCGGGGATGGCACCATTGTCGTGTACACTGGATTAATCTCCGAACTTGAAAATGAAGACCAACTGGCATTTGTACTTTGCCATGAGTTAGCACACTATGCGCTCCACCACGCAACGCATCAACTCGTCAAGGAAATTGAACACTTTCAATCCAAGGCATTCAAAGCTCAGATAAAAAAAATCAAAGAGGCTCAGTTCAACCAGTCGGAGCTGTATGAATCGATGTACCGCAATGTTCAGTTCAAATCGCGTTATCACCGCCGCGACCTCGAACGACAAGCAGATTCCTTGGCGTACCATTATTTCCTCAATACCAGCTACAGCCCTGCTCAAGCCATGCGGCTCCTGGAATTATTTGAAACCATAGACGAGCACAAAGGCGATTCCCTCTTGCAATTGGAACAACATTTTGGCTGTCCAGCATTCCCGTTTCAGTCAAAATGGAATGACAATGGAAGCAGCTCCATTTGGGGCACGGCCCATGAGGCACAAAAAGAGCGTTACAAGTCGCTCTCTGACTCTTTGAGCACGCACCCGGATGCTCAGGCAAGATTTAATTGGATAGCAGCAATGGCAGCGGAACATTATCCGACGGAGCATCCAGTGACGATAGATAATTATCAGCAGATCAAGTATTTGTGCGCATTGGAAAACGTTCAAGCCTGGTACGACCGGGAGCGATATGACAAAGCTATCTATACAGCATTGTTGTATCAAAAAGTGTATCCTGAATGCGCCTATTTCAAAGAGATATGCACCTTGTCGCTGAACGGCCTGTTTGTGCAGTCCAAAAACCACAATTTGAGCGCAGTGCTGTCGCAAACCTCCCCCTATTATGACAAAGGATACAATGCCTTGTTGGTGTTGTTAAACAATCTACGGCTGAGTGAATTGGCAGCTTTACAGTCCTGTTCCTTTGATGAACAACTTGAGCCAGACAGCGAATTTGGATTGTATGCAGCGTACCGTTATTCGGTCGGTAAGGACGACAAGGCAAGGACAAATTTGCTGCAAAAAAAATACCTCCAACTATATCCAAAGGGTCGATTTTCGGATGCAATGGTTGAAAAATAAAATGTGAACACTCACTTATACTAATTCAACAATCATGTACAAAATCAAAATTCCAAGTTTCCTGCTTTGCCTGCTGTTTGTCTTTCA
>Ga0209390_10005392_pt1 | contig 18151 bp, 12 predicted proteins | sample BON01_FD_187212 | JGI IMG/M metagenome (GOLD analysis project Ga0209390, IMG submission 187212) | Freshwater microbial communities from Lake Bonney liftoff mats and glacier meltwater in Antarctica - BON-01 (SPAdes) (version 2) | ecosystem: Environmental > Aquatic > Freshwater > Ice > Glacier...
GGGGGGGGGGGGGGGGGGGGGGGGGGGGGGGGGGGGGGGGGGGGGGGGGGGGGGGGGGGGGGGGGGGGGGGGCGGGTTATTTGTGCTGGTCGCGCGTGAGATGTGTCATTTTTTTTTACTTTTTGGGTCGTCGTCGGGCGAGCGCCCCTTTTTTGTTTTTTCTCTCTGCACACGAAAAGGAAGCGACGCGCACCTGCGCCGCGGCGTAGCAGCACCCCTTCCACACCGCCATGTGGCCCGTGCACGTCAGCGCGAACGTCACCGCCGGGTTGAGCTGCCCCCCGCTGATGTTGCAAAACGCGTAGACCACGGCCACAAGCGCGAAGCCGTTGGCGGCGGGCGCGGTGGTGTCCTTGGGCGGCGCGGCGCCGCCAAAGATCTGGAAGAGCAACGTTCCCATGAATTCGGCGAGGAGGCAGCGGGCGAAGGGGTACTTGATCTGCCCCGTGGGCAGGAGGAGGCGCTGGACGTGCTTGCTGGACGGTGTTTTGGTTTGTTTATTTGGGGGCGAAGGGAGATGCGGGAAGGGAGCGAGCGAGCGAGTGGGGGTGAGAGCGGTCGGTCGGTCGCGTTTTGCGGGCGGGAGACGTGCGCGCGCGGCCGTCGGCGGCGGCGAAGCGTAGGTTTCTTTTTCGCCTCCCGCCCGCCCCCGTCTCTGTCCCCGGACGGAAGCAGGCACACGACCGACTCACAGCGCGCCGATGCGCTCGAGGCAGTCCTCGATCATCACCGGCAGCAAGCCCTCGTCGTCCCTGTAGGCGGCGGCGGCGGCGGCGGGCCGGAGCGAGGCGGGCGCGGGCGCGGGGCCGGCGCTGCCGTTGCCGCCGGCGCCGCCGCCGCCGGCGAACGGCGGGTCGGGCGCCGTGCCGAGCAGGCCCGCGCTCTCCGAGTATTGCCGCTGCTGCTGCGCGTTCTTCTGCTCCAGGCGCGCGATCGCCGCGCTGAGCTTCTGGCTGGGGTCCGCCATGTCGCCCGATTGCGGGGTTCTGCGCGATTAGAAATCAGCAAATCGGAAAGCGCCTCTCGAAATAGCAACGTTTGGCGCCTCCTTCTTGTGCTTTTCTGCGAGCGCGCCGCGCGCTCGCACAGGCGGTTCTGCTTCTTCTTGGGGGGGCGAGAGACGGATGCGGCGGTCGCGATCGGTCACAAACAGGGCGGGCACATGCGATAGTAAGCGCGGTCACAAGTGACAAGGCGGGAAAAGAGGACGTTGACAAGCAAGAGAGGAACCATATCGTCGTCGTCGACGCGATCTCCTCCTCGTCGCTCGACCAGAAAGAATCAGAAAGCGTGCTAGCCGCCCCCCCCTCCCTGCGACGCAAACACCTGCGCCAGCGTCCGCCCCTCCACGCGCGCCGTCGCAAAGTCCTCCCGGAGCGAGACGCACCGCAGCGCCTCGGCGCCCGACAGGCCCCGCGCGCCCGCCAGGCCCGGCAGCGACGCCGCCGGCACCAGCAGCAGCGACGACAGCGCGCAGACGCGCTCAAGCGCGGCGTCCGCGCGCGGCGAGCCGAGCGGCGCGAGCGCGGCGGCGTACTCTGACAGGTCGCGCTTCCAGCGCAGGGCGCCCTCGGGGGAGAAGACGAAACGGGCTGCGTGCCGGCCGAGGAGCTCGCCGGCGCGGGCGCCGACTTCGCCGAGGAGGGCGGCGCCGTTGGCGGCGCCCAACGACGGGAGGGCGGCCGCGCCGCCGCCGCCGCCGCCGCCGCCGCCGGCCGTCGCCTCGCCGACGGCGGACGCCAGCGCCGCTAGCAGCGCGCAGACGTGCGCGCACGCCGCCGTCGGCCGGTCAATGGCCTCCAGAGCGTCGGCCCGCTCCCCCGGTAGAAAGTCCCCCGCCCTTTGCTCCTCCCGCAGCGCCCGCTCGACCCGCGCCGCCGTCGCGTCGGCGCTGTCGCCCAGCGCCGCGGCCGCCGCGCGCTCGGCCGCCCGGATCACGGACAGCATGGCGGCCGCGGCCGCGCCTTGCGCCGGTGGATCGGCCAGCAGCGCGGGCAGCACCACGGTGGCGTGGTGGCCGGCGAGCGCGGCGACGGCCCCCGCGGCGGCGCGCGCGGCGTCCAGGGCGCGCGCGACGCGGAGGCGGACAAACTCGGACGCGAGGAGGGCGGCGGCCTGCCGCTGCTGCTGCTGCTGCTGCTGCTGCTGCTGCGCGAGGGCCGACACCGACGGGCCGCCCGCGCTCGCGCCCGGCCCGCCTCCAGCCGCCGCCGTCTGGCGCGCGCGCTCGAGGCCGCCGAGCAGATGCGCGGCAATCTGGTGAATGAGGCACCCCGGATGCAGCGGGGGCGCCGACGCAGACGGGTGGGCCAGGCCGGGGCCGCTGGCGCTGCCGCCGCCGCCCCCGTCGCGCCGGCCTGCCGCCGTCGCTGCCGCCGAGGGAGGGCGCGCGGACGGGCGGGGGGCGCGGTTGCCGGTCGCGGCGGCCTCGGCCTCGGAGGCCCCCGCCGCCGCGGGCGCGTGGAAGAGCGCCGCCGCCGCGCGGGCGGCCGCGTGAGGCGGGAGCAGCAGTCGGCAGCGCGCGACGGCCTCGGCGTTGCGCGCCAGCAGGCGGCGCACGTGCGTGGGGCTGAGGTCGCCGGGCGCAGAGCGCGGAGGGCGCGCGGAGGCGAGGGGAGCAGGCGCGGGCGAGGGCGCCGCCGCCGACGCAGAGGGCGAAGCGGCGCGGCCAAACGAGCCGCCGGCGCCGCCGCTGACGCGGGCGAGCGGGCTGGCGCCGCTGACGCGGGCGAGCGCGCCGGCGCCGCCGAGGCGGGCGAGCGGGTTGCCGCCGCAGCGAGCCGCCGCTGCCGCTGCCGACGCTGATGCCGCCGCCGCCGCCGCTGCCGCCGCCGCCCGCGCCTCTGCGTCCTCCTCGGCCGCGCACCGCAGCCACTCGAGCTCCTGCTGGGGGTAGCCGGGCAGAAATGCCGGCAGGAGGCCCTCGACGAGGAAGACGGGGTCGTCCAGGGCGCCGCCGCGCGCGGAAAAAGAAGAGGGAGGATCAGAGTCGCCCCCGCCGTCGCCCTCGTGCCGCCGCTGCTGCCGCTGCTGCTGCTGCTGCTGTTGCTGCTGCTGCTCCCTCTCCTCGCTCCTGAGCGACCGCACAGCTCGCGACAGGTTCTGCGCGAGGGACAGCGTCTTGCCGTACGCCTCTGCCACGAGCGCCAGCATCGCGCGTCGTCGGTCCGCGACAGAGACGGTGCCGGCATCGGCGGCGCACCCGTCGTCGTCGGCGCCGTCGTCGGCCCTGGCGCTCCCGCCGCCGCCGCCGCCTCCGCCGCCGCCGCCGCCGCCGCGCGCCCCGGCGACGGCCGCAACAAACGGCGCGGTCGCCGCGCGCGCCAGGCCCGACGCGCCTGACAAAGTCGACGAGCCGAGGCGTGGCCCGACGGCCACGGCCGAGGCCGGGCGCTGCAGCAGGTGCTGCGACGCGGAGGACGCCGAGACGCCCGCGGCCGCCGCCGTGAAGGACGATGACGCGAGGCGCGGGGGCGCTCGCGAGCCGAGGCCGGGGCCGGGGCCGCCGCTGCCTCGTCGGCCGCCGCCTCCTCCCCCCTGTGCATCAATTTCCTCGAAGATGCGCCCGACCGCCGCCCGCGCCCGGCCGCTGCCGTCCGCCGCGGCGCCCCCGCCGGCCACCAGCGCCTCCAGGGCGGCCTGCGCCCGCTGCTCCACCAGGCGACGCACCAGAGCGCCGACGGGCAGCGCCGGGCGGTCGGGCCACACGAGCCGCGCGAGCTCGGCCTCCTCCTTGACAGCCGCGTGCAGCCGGCGGTACAGGCGCGACAGGGCGCGGAGCTGGCGGGCGTGGCGCGCGCGCAGGCGGCTGCGAGCGGCGCGGGAGGCGGGCGTGCTGGCGGTCGGGAGGCCGCCTTCTTCCAAACCGCCGTCGTCGTCGGCGTCGTCGTCCTGTTCGTCGTCGTCGTCGCCGTCGCCGTTGCCGCCGCCGCCTCTGCGCCCACCGCCGTCCTCTCCCTCCATCTCCTCCTCCTCCTCGTCGTCCTCAAAGTCGCCCGCGACCTCCGCCAGCAACGCGTCCTCCTCCACGCCGCCCGCCCCGGGGACGAACAGCGGCCGGCACGCCACCCACCGCTGCGCCAAGGCGGCGCCCCGCCCCAGCTCGCTCGCAGCCCGGACGCAGGCGGCGACGGCGTCGGCGTCGGCGGCCGAAACCGCCTCGTCAAAGCGGGCGACGGCGCGCGCCTCGAGCCACGCGCAGTAGGCCTCGAGCTCGGCGGCGGCTCGCTCGGCGGAGCCAAAGCGAGGAGGGGTGCTGTTGCTGTTGTTGCTCATGCTGTTGCTTCCGCTGGGGTTGTTGCTGTTGCGGGCTTGGGAGGGGCCGGTCGCCGACCTGTGATCGCCGCCGCCGGCCGTCGTCGTCGCCGCCGCCGTGCGGGCGGCGCGCGACGCGGCGGCCGCAGCGGCCGCCATCGCCGACAGGCGGCGCGCCAGCGATGCGGCCTCGACCATGCGCCGCTCGTCCGTGAACATGGGCGGCAGGCCCGCCGCGTACCGCCGCCCCTCTGCCTCCGCGGCCGCCTCGGCCGCAGCCGCCGCGCCGCTCCCTCCTGCGCCCCCTCCTCCCCCAGTGCCCCCCCGGACGGCCGCCGCCGCCAAAACCGCAGGCAGCACGCTGAACGCCCGCACCAGCTCCACCGACCCCGCTAGCTCTCCCGCCCGCGCCCGCGCCGCGTCCGCCCCCCGCAGCGGCCCGCCGCACCGCGCCGCCGCCGCCGACAGCCGCCCGGCGCGCCCGTCCGCCTCGCGCGCGCCGCGCGCCGCGCGCTCCAGCCCCAGCTCGAGCGCCAGCACAGACTCTCGGTACGCGCGCTCGGCGGACAGGGCGCGGGCGCGCAGGTCGGACGCCCGCAGGGCGCAGTCGGACGCGAGAGCGCGGACCTCGGCGCGGGCGCCGGCGAGCGCGCGGAGCAGATGGCGCAGGCGGTCCGGCGGGGGAAAGGTGCCGCCGGCGTCGAGTCCGCAGGCCGTCGGGCGTCGGGCGGCGGCGGCGGCGTCGGCGTCGTCGCGGGGAGTGACGGCGGCGGCGTCGGCGTCGGCGTCGTCGGCGCCGGGAGCGACGGCGGCGGCGGGCGCCGACGCGGCGGCGCTGCGCAGCAGCTGCGCCAGAAACCGGTCGACGCGAAAGTCGACGTCCGCGAGGCTCGCGGCGTCCATGATCACGATCGGCTGCTCCCGCGTTTCTCGCGGCACATGGTCGTTTTTGGTCCGCGTTCGTCCTCCTGTCCCTGCTGCCGCTCGATCGTCGTCGCGCGACGCCATCCTGCGCAAACTGCAAGGTTGATGTTGTGTGTTTCTCTGGTTAGTCGGACTACTAGATGATTGGGCCTGTGTGCCGATGCCTTGAAATTCCGACGCACCGCGACGACGAGACGACGAGACGACGAATCGGGCGCTTTGAATAAACGCCGCTTCCGCCGGCACAAAGTCTGAAACGAACCAAAACTCTCCTCTTTTTTTGACTTTCAAACGCGACCGCACACCACAAACAACTACCGACATGGCGGACGACGACGACGCTTGCTGGATCTGCCTGGCGGGCCCGGAAGCGGAGGAGGCGGGCTGCGGCTCTGACCACCACCCTCACGCCCACCCCAACCGCGCCGAGAACAAGGGGTCGCTGGGCCCGCTGCTGCAGGTGTGCGCGTGCCCGCGCAAGGTGCACGCGTCGTGCTCGGCGCGCTGGCAGCTGCACTCGGCCGGGAAGAGGTGAGCGCGATCGCGCAAAACCCCCCTTTTCCCGTGCGAATGACGACACACAAAAGAGTGACGACTTTTTCCCGTTCTGGTTTCAGCAAACGCCCAACGCCCGCCCGCCGCCGCCTCTGCGCGCGCGTGGATGGTCTCGCGCGCTATCACAGTCGCTCTCCGGGACCTGTGACGTGGCGGGGGGGGCGGCCGGACGCGCCCGGCGCGCCCGGCGCGGCGGGCCCTGGTCGTTGGGGTCGTTGGGAGCGAAAAGAGCAAAACGCCGAGACCTTCCTTCTTCGCAACGCCCCAACAGCCCGCCTCTGCCCGCCGCCCGTTCGCCCCCCTCCCGAGCCGCTCTTTTCGGCGGCCCGCGCGCGCTCAGCGCGACACCTCGAACGCCCGAGGGACCGGCAGGCGACTGGCCACCTTGTTTTGGCCGCCGCCGCCGCCGCCGCCGCCGCCGCCGCGCGCTCTTTTTTACCGAGGCGGCCGAGTGTGTTGGCGCGCGCGCCTTCCTTGGGCCGAGGGGGGGGGGGTCGGTGGGGGGATGGCGGACGTCGACGCGCGTGCCTGGGCCCCATCCCCCGCGGCGCCCCTGACCTGCACGCACGATCGCGCCGATCGCGTGCGCACGAGGAACTTGATCCTCGATCCTCCCCCCGCCGCCGCTCCCGCAACCCAGACGCGAACAAACCTTAAAAAACGCGCTCCCGCTCCAACACAACACCATCCCGACAAACCAAAAAAACAACGAAAAACAGCGAGGAGCGCGCCTGCCGCTTCTGCGGCGAGCAGGTCCGCCTCGACTACCGCGGCGTCATGCGCGCCGCCGCGGGCGCCCGCCGCGTTGCCCCCCACATGCGCGTCTCGTTCGGCGGCCGCACGCACAAGGTGCCCGTGGCGCCGGGCGCCGGCGGCGCCGCCCAGTTTGAGCGCGAGATCCGCCGCCTGCTGCGGTTGCCGGCGTCGGTCGACTTTGACGTGGTCTTCCACTGCCGGGACGTGTTCTCGGGCGACCGGCTGCGGCTGCAGGGCCTGCGCGCTTACGACGCGGCGGTGACGTGCGCGTCGCTGGCGCCGCCGTCGTCGTCGGGGCGGAGGCCGGGCGGCGGGAAGGAGGCGGCGGCGGGCGCGGCGGCGGCACCAGCAGCAGCAGCAACAGCAGCAGCAGCAGCAGCAGCAGCAGCAGCAGGAACAGGACACCAGGAGCACGTCGGTAGCGCTGGCGCCCACACGACCACGCCTCTCGACCACCACCACCACCACCACCACCACGACCATTCCCTCGGCGGCAGCGGCAGCGGTTGCAGCAGCAGCAGCAGCAGCGGCAGCGACGACAGCCACGGCGACGGGAGCGGCAGCGGCAGCGGCAGCGGCGGCGGCGCGACCGGCAGCAGCAGCCCGGCCGGCAGCGTGGGCGCGGCGCCGGCGGCCACCGAGGTGTGGAACTACCCGTCGTACGGGCGGCAACAGCAGCAGCACCCGTGCGGTCGCCGCCGCGCGGCGGCAGAGGTCGTCGCGGCGGCGGCGACGGCGGCTGTGGCGGCGGCGGCGCGGCGGCGGCGGCGCGTGAGCTTCAGCGACACGGACAGCGTCATCGACGACAGGCGCAGGGGCCGCCGGGGGCGGTCGGTCGCGGCGGCGGTGCTCTTGCTGCCGCCGGCCGTGGCGGCGAGCGCGAGCCGCCTCTGGGGGCGCGTGTGCGGCGGCGGCGGCGGCGGCGGCGGCGGCGGCGGCGGCAGCGGCGGCGACGGCGGCGGCCGGACCGGCGGCGGCAGCGGCCTGCTCGGCCGCGTGCTCGCTTCGATGGCGCCAGCCGCGCGCGCCTGAGGGAGGTCAGGCTCCACGCCATCCTCTCTCTGCTCCGTTCTGGTGGCGGGCTGTCCGCTGTCGCCTCTCGAATAAGCGCCGCAGCCGTCCCTCCGTCGGCCCGCCCCCTTTTCCCCCTCTTTCCGCCACCCGCGTTCCTTCTCCCCCGGAAACCCGCCCCCCTTCCGTTCCATGGCTTCTTGCGGCCATCCATGTTTCCCTTCTCGTCTTATGGATCAGCGATGCAACGGCAGCGCGTCCTGCCGGCGCCCCCTCCCTCCCTCCCTCCCTCCCTCCCTCCCGCGTAGCTTCTTCTCTTTTGCTTGGGGCGTGCCACAAAAACACCCAACCGCGCGACAAACACGCGAAAACAGATAACAAGAGAGGCCGCCTCTCGCCCCCCCTTCGTCCCTCTGACGCCCCCCTCCTTTCCCCTCGCTCTCTCCCTCTCTCTCCATCGCGCCCCCCGCCCGCCAGCCCCGTCGCCGGACACGAAACCGATGCCCGCGCCCCCACCGGGCCAAAAACCGATGCCCGCGCCCCCCCCGGGCCAAAAACCGATGCCGCACCGCGCAAGACAGAGAAAAAAAGGGAGGGGGAGAGCGCGCGCCCTCCCGTCCCGCGTGTGCCATCCCGGACGCAGACCCGTTGCCCCAGCAGCCGCGCGCGCATCGCCCGCAACCAGCCACGCGCGCATCACCCGTCTTTCCTCTTCCGCTCTCTTCTTCTTGTTTTCTAAAGTCGGGGAAATTCGGAAAACAAAAAAAACCCGGGGGGCGAAACATCGCACGACCCCCGCCCCCCGCCCCCCCCGCCCGTTCGCACGACCCCCTCTTTTGGCGGTCCATCGTACTCTCTCCACTTCTCTTTTTTGGTGGCCTGCTTTGTGTTCCCAGGCCCCCCCCTGCTTCGTCCCCCTCTTCTAGGGAGAGCGCCCCTCTCAAACGGCCCCCTCGATCCTTCCCCTCCCGCCCACCCCCCAGAGGCGTGTAAAAAAACATTGTTTAGTTTCCGCGGCGCTTTTCGCCTCTTACACATCATTCTTTCTACCTCTTCCGTCGAGACAAGCGCGCGCGCGCCGACGGCCGCCCTCGCGCCTGCCCAAACAACAAAAAAAACCCTCACGCCCCCTGCACGGGCGTGGGCACCACGTCCAGCACCCCGAGCGGCGCCACCGCCTCTGGGAAACCCGCGTTGACCAAGAGCTGCGCCAGCCACCGCCGCGTGGTGTCGTCCGCCTTGAGGCACGCCGTGAACGCCGGCTGCCGCAGCAGCTCCGGCAGGCACTGCCGCAGGGCCTCGCGCGCGCGCGGGTTGTCCGACAGCCGCAGGTAGCACCGGACGATGTGCTTGAGCAGCCGCGGCGAAGGGGCCTCGGCCTGCTGGGCCACCATGTTTCCGAGCACCGCGCCGACGGCGAAGAAACGCTCGGCCGTCGCGCACACGTAGGAAAGGCCGACGTCGTCGAGCAGTATCTTCTGGACGATGAAGGTGGCCACGGTCTTGCTGAGCTCGGAGCCCATCTCCATGGTGCGGAGGCACAGGGGGATGATCTCGGTCGACAGCAAAAAGTTGATCACGTCCGTGTCGTCGGTCTTCACCAGGGCGCCGACCACCCCCAGCGACGTGAGCCGCAGGTACTCGAACGGCCGCGTTTTCGAGACCGTGTTGAGAAAGGGGTACAGAAACAGGGGCACGTGCGCCTGCAAGAAGAGCCCCCGGGTCTCCGGGTGGCTCGCCACGCACTGCAGCAGCGCCAGGGCGTTGCACACGCGGTTGGACGCGTGCGCCGTCAGCTGCGGCGGAGAGAGCAGGGGGTAGATCGCGACGATCTCTTGCAGCAGGGCGGCGACGGTCCCGAACGAGTACCACAGGAAGGGCGCGAGCTCGGGGAAGCTCTCGCGCTTCTTGGACAGCTCGAGGAGGGCGTTCTCGCGGGTGGACGGGTCGGTGAGCTGCAGGACGTAGGCCTCGATGTCGGCGCTGGTGCTGCCGCCGCCGCCGCCGCCGGCCGCGGCCAGGGCGGCCTGGGCGGCTTGGGCGGCGGCGGCGGCTTGGGCGGCGCTGGCGACCGCGGCCATCGTCGCGGCGCGCGGGCGGGGGCTGGTGGCTCTCTTCTCTCTCTACGCGGCGCGAGGCACGGGGGCGCGCGCGCGCGCCGGAGCCGTGTGGAAAGAACGTGTGCGGCCTTGGGTTCGCGCTCCCTCCTGCTCGTCGATGTTATGCGCTCTTTTGGTTTGGCGGACAGAGCGAGAGAGAGAGAGACTTTTGGTCCGTCTGTTTTGTCGTCGTGCGGCGTTGTGAGAGCTTGGCGGTGGGTGTGGTGTGCCTGTTTGCTTTGTGTGGGTGTGTGTGGGTGTGTGTGGGCGTGTGTGTGTGCGGGAGGGGCGGGAGAGCAGAGCTCTTCGCTTTGTAGGGCGAGCGGACGCCGACCCCCGACGCTTCGCCGTCTAACGCTCCACCGCCAAACAACGCCAGATGCGCGCCTCGTATCTCTTTGAAGGGCGCACGCGAGCGCCCCTCCTCATCACGCACACAGTGTAACGTCTGCTTCACGTCGATCGATTGATCATCTGTGCCCATCCACTCCTCGCTGACCTAAAACAGAGCTCGATATCCAGAAAACTCCAGAAACCGACACTCACCCGCTCCCCCCGAAAGACCACAACGACAACGACAACGAAACGACGTCCTCCCCGGCAAGCCAGCAGAAGCAGCGGCAGGAGTGGCGCCGCGCCGCCCAGCGCGCGTGCCGCGTGGCCCTCACCGCATTCCGCGCGGCGCGCGACGACTTTGACGCCGCCGGCGCCCGCGGCCGGGCGGCCGCGCAGCGGGCGGCCGACGGCGCGCTCTCGGCCGCGCACGCCCGGGCGTCGGCGGCCGCGCTGCGGCCCTTGTTGGCGGGGGCGGGCGATGCCGCGACACAAGTTGCAGCGGCACGAGGAGGAAGAGGAGCAGGCGGCGACAGGACGACCAACGACGACGACAAGGACGGAGCGCCGCCGCAGCGGGACGAGGAGCGCACGCTGCGTCGGGCGGCGCGGCGCAAGCACGGCGAGCGCATGCGCGCGGCCGTGGCCGACCTGCGCGCGGCGGTCGAGGACGGGTCCGGCGGCGCCGTCGCGTCCATGACCGCCGCGCTCGAGGCGGTCGAAGCCCTGTGCAAAGAGGGGCAGGACGACGGCAGCGGCGGCGGCGCCCCCTCGTCGGCGCCGGCCGCCTCTGCCGTGTTTGCCTCGCTGCCGCTGCTGGCTCTGGCGGCGCAGCTGCGGCGCGTGCGCGACATGTACCTCGAGGAGCTGGACGTCGTGCGCCGCGGCGTGCTCGAGGGCCTCGAGGCGGAGCTGGACAGGACGCTTGTCGCTGCTGGTTGTTTGGGGGAGGCGCCGCCGCAAGGGGACGGCGACGGCGACGGCGAGGAGGACGAGGAGGAGGGCGAGGAAGAGGGGGAGCGGCTGCTGCGGGAGCGCCTGACGGTCGCGCTGGCGGCGTGGGCGTCGCGTCCCTGCGTGGACGCGGACGCGGCCGACCGCGCCCTCGCGACGCTGGCGGACGAGATGATCGGGTTTTGATGGTTTGGGGGGGGGGGGCAATGGGGAGGAGGAGGGCGCGGCGTTCTGGCGGGGGCGTTTGGCGGCGGGATCGCGGCGCCAGACACGCCCGCAGCGACGCCCGACAAGAGTTAAATCGGCGCCTGTGATCCTTGGGAGCGCAAAATCCACATGCCTTGTCTGCCTTCCAACGAACGCGAGGGAACCGATCAACCACCACCGCGCGATCGAAGGCACGATACAAACACACCACTGCGGTGTGACATCATCAGTCCGTCTCCTAACCCGCGACCCACCCCACGTGGGGTGGGGCTGCATGGGCGGCCCCGACCGCTCCGCCGTGGCCTCCTTGATTCGCCGCGCGAGCATGCACGCGTCCAGCGCCACTACCCTCGGGTGGAGGCGCCCCTCGTCGCGCGCCATCGTGCGCCAGGCCGTCGGCAGTGGCGGCGCCCGTCGCGGCGGCGGCGGCATCGCCGTTGCCGCTGGCGCCTCGGCGTCGTCGCCGTCGGCCCGGTCGCCGCCGCTCGCTGCGTGGGCCAGGCGCCTCGCCGCCGCGGCCGCGGGCGCCGCGCTGCTCGTCGCCGCCGCGCCCGCGCTGCTGTCCACGCCCCTGGGCACGCGCGCGGCCGCCCGCGCCGCGGGCTCGGCCCTCCTGGCGCCCGAGCCCCGCGACATGCGCGGCGAATGCGGCGGCGGCGACGGCGACGGCCCCGGCGGCCCCCGCCGCAGCCCCCCGCCGCTCCGCCGCCGCCGCCGCCGCCTCGAGGTCGACCGCCTCAGCCTCTCTTGGGGCGCGCCCGTCGTAGCCTCGGGCGTCCGCGTGTACGAGGCCGGGGAGGCCGGCGGCGACCCCCTGCTGTTAGCCGAGCGCGTGTCGACGGTCGAGGCGCTCCCCGCCGTGGCGCGTGCGCTGCTGGCCGCGGCGACGTCGGGCCGGCCCGGCGCCGGGGCGCTGCTTGCGGCGGGCGGGGGGGAGGCGGGCGGGTCCCGCGCCGCCGCGTGGGCGCCGGCGGTGACGCTGTCCGTGTCCGGCGCCGTCGTCGACGCGTCCTTGTGCGAGGCGCGCGACGGCGGCGGATTCCGCGTCGCGGCCCTCTTTGGCGGCGGCGACGGCGGCGGCGACAACGCTGCGAGCGACGACCCCCCCTCCTCGTCCTCGTCCTCTCCCTCGCCGCTGTCCGTCGCCGACGCCGAGGCCGAGTTCAGCGCCGACATCGTGCTCGGCGACGCGCTGGCCGTGTGCGTGAGCAGCGGCGCGCTGCGCCTGCCCGCTGCGCTGGCAGAGGCGCTGCTCGGGGCTGGAGGGGGGCAGGGGCAGGGGGCTTCGGCGGCGCCCGGCGGCGGCGGCAGCGCGCACGTGCATGTGGTGGCGGTGGCGGGCGGGCGCGCGCTGCGGGCGGCGGCCGACCCGCGCGGCGAGCGGCTGCTCGTGCGCTCGCGCGAGGTCGAGGCGGCGGCGGACGAGCTCCTGACGGCGGGCGGGCCGGCGGCGGCGGCGGCGGCGCAGGCGCAGCGCCCGCCGCGGCGGGAGAAGCGGCCGGCCCTCTCGTCGCGCGGGCCCCACTCCTCTGGATCCCACCGCGCCGGCGGCGAGAGCGTCGGCGACGACGACGACGCCCACGCCAACGAGCGCGAAGACGACAACGCGTTCGACCTCGCCTGGGTCGCCGACGCCGCCGCCGACGCCGCCGCCGCCGCCGAGGGCGCCGCCACGCCGAGCCCCTTTGCGCTGCAGCTGTGGGCGCCGCGCTGCGCGGCCGAGGCGCGCGGGTGGTGGGTGCTCCCGCCGCGCGACGAGCCGTACTACGTGCTGCAGCGCGCGGCGCTCGCGGCCGTCGAGCTGACGCCCGCACTTGCGTCGCGCACGCTCGCGCGCGCCAACCCCCTGCTGCGCGGGGCGGTGGGCCTGCTGGCCGAGGGGCGCGAGGAGGAGCACAAGGCGCCAGGGGGGAGGGGCGCGGGGATGGGCGGCCGCCGCGCGCGCGCCCCGCCGGCCTCCGCCGCCGCCAACAACGCCTCGACTACGACTGCCGCCCCCGCCGCCGCCCCGCGCCTGCGCGTATCGTACGCGCCCGAGGGCGGCCTGCTGCCCGCCGAGCGGGCGCGCGTGTCCGTGGCGCCCGCGCGCGTGGCGCTCAGCGTCTCGCGAGCGGCGCGCGAGCGGGCGGGCGTTGCCTTGGCCCTTCTCGAGCTTTGCGGCGTCCCGGCCCTGGGCGCGCGCGGTGAGGTGCTCGAGGCCCGCGTCGGGCGCATGGACGTGGACGTGCTCGAGGGCGGCGATCTGTACGAGACGCGGCGCGTGCGCGTGGCGCTCGGGGCGCCGGCGCCGGCGCCGGCGCCGGCGGGCGAGCGAGCGGCCGGGGGCGGCGGCGGGCCCGACGCCGGCGTCGCGGCGGAGGCGGGGCCCGCGGCGGCGGCGGCGGCGGCGGCGGCGGCGGCGGCGGCGGCGGCGTCGCGCGCCGCAGGCAGGGGGCGCGTGGAGGTGGCGCTGTGGGGGCAGTACGACGCGCGCCGCGACCGCGTGGCCATGAGCGTGGCGCTCCCTGCGCGCGGGGCGCTGGCCGCCGTGCTGCCGCGGCGCGTGCTCGACCGGCTGTCGCAGCAGGCGCCGGCGCCGGCGCCGCCGGATTTCGACGACGAAACGGGCGGCCTGGCGGACGGGGCGGCGGGCCAAGAGCCGGCGGTGCTGACGCTCGAGGTCGCGGGCCCCGCGGACGCGCCGAGCGCCGACTGGGCCGGCGCCGCGCGGCAGGTGGCGGCGCTCGCGGCCGGCGCGGCCATCTCGGCGGCGTTTGGCGGCGGTGCCGGGTCTTGACACAAAATTATATATCCGTTTATTACTCGGCGTCAAGGCGATACCTGTGGGACGGCGGCTCGCGGCCAGGACATGAGGGGGGGCGCGCGCGCAGCGAGAGGAGGAAGGGCGGAAAAGAATGGCAAAGGGGCGCCGCGGGCGCGCGCCAACTCGCCGCGCGGCGTCGACGGCGTAGTGGCCGCCGACGAGGCGCGGCCGGGGGGCCTCCTTGTCGGCGGGCTGTACGCGAGTCGACTCGCGGCGAGTGATTTTGCGCGTGGCTGCGTGTGCGTTTGTGCATGTGCTTTGTGGGGGAAAGAGGCGAGAGAGAGACAAAAGAGAAGGCTACAATTGGAATGATGGCGGTTTTGGGAGCCCCGCTGCTCTCCTCCTGCCCGCGACGCCGCCCGACGCCGCCCGCACTTCGGGGGCGACAGGCTTTCTTTTGGGTGGGACCGCCCATGCTTGCGCGCGGCACGCTTCGGTGGACGAGCGCGACATGATCTCGTGCGCGCCAAGGCGGCGACCAGAGTCAGAAGGGACGGCGCCGGCGTCCGCAGGCTCGAGTAAACAGGGCTGCAGGCGGGTTAAAGCGCCGGGGCAAAAAGTTTTTGTCCTTTGAAAAAACTAAAAACCAAACTATAAAAGTATTTTTGACGAAAACAAGCTTTCGTGCGCGCGCGCAATCACTTGGTGGCGTTGTGCGCATTGATTGTGCGCGTGGTAGTCGTATGATCGAGGTGGGGCTAGGGGGGGGGCGGGGTGTGGACGGCTGCGCTCCCGGCAGCAGCCGACGCGGGAACGTCCAGGCGAGAGCTTCAATCGCCGCTGACGCTTGCGCGCCCATACTTAGCGCTCCGCGCTGATGCAAAAACCAAGTGGTCCATACAGGGCTCGAATCACGGACGCGCGCCCAAAACAGGGGCCAAGAGAGGAAGGAAAAAAGCCGTGCGGCCGTAGCCGCCCAGCTCGCCGATCAGGCGGGCGTCGGCTGGCCCGCGGAGGCGCCGTTTTACTTGCGGCGCAAGCTCGAGCACAGCACACAGCAAGAGGCGCGCATCACCGACGATGCCGAGCGGCGCGCCGCGGTGGGGTGGGGAGCGCAACAGGATCTTGGCGCGCTACCAGGGCGACGACGACCCCTGGTAGCGACCACATCCGCGCCGACATTCTGACGCTCGAGTTGACGGGGGGTGCCGCCGGACTGGATGGGCGACGCGTGAGAGGAAGGGGGCGCGTTATGACGCGGCGGGAGGGGGAGGGGCTGGGCGAACAGACGACCAGCGTGCATGTTACACACCGACGCCATCTTGTGTTGGTGTGTGGGTGTAAAGTTAGAGATCTTGTGTGGGTGTAAAGACAACAGACGAACGGCGAGGGAAAAAAAGTGACGCTCCAAATCGCAAAAGGAAAAAAAAACGGCGGGCGGAGAGGCGCGACGCCTTTTTGATAGCGCTTGACAACGGCGACCTGCTTGCCTCATTGCCCTCACGACGAGGCGACATGCCGCCCTAAGGACGACCCCAGCGATGGAACCACCGGCTTTCTTGGTAACTGGCCAGCAAAAAGTGATTAGTCTCCGTTGCCGACCAAAAATAGTCCTCACAGGGCTCGAACCTGTGACCTTCCCGTTGCCCCTGGGCGCTGTGCCAATGATATTAGCGGGATGCTCTAGACCAACTGAGCTAGAAGACCAATTTCGGTTCGCCAGCAAGCAATTTACACCGACAGAAATTGCGGCAAGGTACCGATACCGCAACGCCCATTTGATAATTCATATTCTGCTGCGAAAACTGCTTCCGGGGGTTCAAGAGGGTCCGGCCTCGCCGCCGCCGCAGCCGCCGCAGCCGCCGCCTCGCCCCACAGGGGCGCCGAGCCTCCTGCTTCCGAGACGGCCGCCGTCAACAAGACGTGGTCGGCGTCAACTACGGCGCCGATCACCAAAACCTACCGCGCGCCCACCCGGGCTGACGCCGCGCCCCGCTTGGGCGCGCGCGCCTACCCGATGGCGCCGGCGCCGTCGCCGCCAGCCACGCGCGAGGAGGGCAAGCGCCGCGACCCGCCGGTAGCGTGCAAGTACTGCAGATGCCCCCACTGGAACTCGGATTGCCCCCGCACGAGCAATTGTCCGTCGCCCGAATAGCAAAGACAGAGGACCGCGGCGTCGTGCATCATAAAGGCGTCGCGCGCCTGGAAGGGGACGTCGCGGCAGAGGGCGCCAGTCGAGGGGTCCCACAGCTCGACGAAGCCGTCGACCGAGCCCGTGGCAAACGAGCACGAGAGGGAGAGCGAGGGGTTTGGCGCGGCGGCGGCGGTTGTTGAGGGAGCCGCCGCCGCCGCCGCCGCCGCCGCTTGGAGCGCAGGGCCAAAGGCGGCGCACCCTGCGTGCGCCTTGGCGCCCCCCTCCATGCGCAGGGTCGCCAACAGCGCGACGGCCGCGCACTCGTCGGCTGCGTCCGCCGCCTCCGCGGGCGCGGGAGCCGCCGCGTTGCCGAGCATAAGGTCGAACCGGCCGACGGCGGCGGGCGCCGCGTTGGCGGCGGCGCTCGCGCCGGCCCCGCCGCCGCCGCCGCCCTCCGCCGCCGCCGCCGGCAGCAGCCCCTGCGACCGCTGCCACTTGAGCGCCTGCCCCACGAGCGCCAGCAGCCGTCCCGGCGGCGCCGCCGACACCTCGGCCGCCAGGGACGCGGTCAGGGCCGCGCGCCGCCGGTCGCGCGCGGCGGACGGGTCCGCGGCCGTGCCCGGACCGTAGAGGTCGTCCGCGTCGGCCGCCGAGGCCGCCGCGCCGCCGCCGCCGCCGCCGCCGCACAGCGCGCTCAGGCGGGCGTGCCGCGCCGGGTCGTCGCGCCGCAGGCGCTGGAGCGCGCCCGTGCCGTCCAGCAGGGCGCGCGCGGCGGCGTGCTCGCGCAGGTCGACCATCTCGAGGAGGACCTGCTCGTAGAGGGCGGCGAGCTTGGCGCGCGGCAGGCGCAGGCCGAACGACGACGGCGAGCCGCCGCCGCCGCCGCCGCCGCCGCCGCTGCCGTTTCCGCCGACCGCCCTTAGCACCGCCTTCCAGCACCCCGCGCGCACGTCGGCCGCGTGCGACTCGGGCGGCGCGTTCCCGGGCAGCGTGTTGAGGGAGACGGCGCACTCGCGCTGGAGGGCGGCGGCGATGTCGTCGAGGCCGTTCTCGCGGCAGAACTGCAGGATGACCTTGATGATGCTGTTGGTTGGTTTGCAAAAGAAGGGCGTTTGGGGCGTTTTGGCAGCGTGTCTCGGCGGCTGCGGCGGCGGCGTCCCGGGCGCGCGCGCGCTCGGGCGTTTCGCGGCGGCGGCGGCGGCGACGACGAGCGCCAGCGACGGCGGCGGCAACAGGGTCACGGAGATAGCCGCACGTCTTTCTCTTCAAGGTCGCGTGCCGTACACGCGGGCGAAGTATGCCGCCGGGGACGACTCCTGGGACGACACGGCCTGAGTCGACCGAGCTCGAGGCGTCGGCTCGCGAGGGCTGGGCGCCGAACCATGGGCGACGGCGCCCGCGGCGGCTGACCAACACGGCGCAAATTGTCGGGCGCGGGCGGGGCCGCCAGGACTCGGGCACAAGTAGTGGTCGTCCAGACTGGAGCCTAGACGAAAATCAAGGCCGCCCCCCACTCCCCCCGGGTGCTGGGGGGAGGGGGGGGTGGTGTATGCGTATCAGAGGTGAAACAGTCGTGAAACGCCCGCCAGAACTGAATTCAAATGCCTGATTTTGCTCGTTTTGCATGTATATTTTGCTTTCGTCTCCCCCGACAGTCGCCCCGTGATCACGTGACACCTTGTTGCTTGAGGAGACGCGTACGCGCAGGATGTGTGTGGCGGCGGCGGTGAAACAGCGGCGGGCAAGGACGCGTGGGTGTGTGGATCTCAATGGTTGAATGGGGACCTAAACTCTCGGGCAGCGTCGTTTTTCTCGCAGCGGCCGCCGTCCGACGTCCACAATGGACGACGACGGCGAAACGGACGGCAGCGCGCGTTTTGTGCGCGCGGGTGGCCTCCAGCAGCAGGCAGACCCGCTGGGCTGCCGTAGACGGACGTTGAAGATTGATGGCCGGCGCCGCCAAAAGCGGGCGCCGGTCATCTCTCTCTTTCCGCAGGTGCACGCTGCGGCCGCTGGCTTGCGTTGGCGCGGGCGCGGGAACAGGCACTGTTACTCGTGGCCCAAGATCCACCTGTTGTCTCGCGGAGGCCCTGGGGCGCTCACACGAAGTGCACGGATGAAAAAAAGCGGCGCCGGCAGCAAAGCGACAATCTTTTGGCAAGGGGGGGGGGCGGGGGGGGG